>ENA-UOOC01000004-UOOC01000004.1-human-gut-metagenome-genome-assembly--contig:-C48old-NODE-4-length-271204-cov-32.191338_pt1 | contig 271204 bp, 237 predicted proteins | sample MGYA00242469_ERZ724016 | MGnify/ENA metagenome assembly ERZ724016 | reverse complement strand
AAATTTTTTCAATTTCCTTCTTCATTTCTCTTGACTTTTATTTGCAGGTCTTATTCCAAATCTTTCAGCACCTTTACGGCTATCCCTTGAATTGCTATATCGTCAAAAAACATATCTTCCATTTTGTCGTTTTCGGGATGGAGTCTTATCTTTTTGCGTTTGTTGTCCAAATAGTAGCGTTTGAGCGTTGCCTCGTTCCCGATAAGCGCAACGACAATTTGCCCTATCTCTGCAGTTTCCTGCTGGCGAACAATAACCAAATCACCGTCGTTAATCCCTGCGTTTATCATGCTATCGCCCTTTGCTCTCAAAATGAAGAACTTGCCCGATCCCAACAACTCTTTTGAAAAAGTGACGTAGGATTCTATATTTTCTTCGGCAAGTATCGGTCCGCCACAAGCAATCTCGCCAACGATAGGTAAACGATTGTTATTGCATATAGCATTCGCAATTTCTTTTGTTTGCAAATCACCGAATTTCCCCTTTTTGTCAATCTCGCCACGCTTGATAAGTTCATCCACGTATCTGTATGTCTGAGTCGTTGACAAACCAACTGCGTTCGCTATTTGTTGAAGGCTCGGATATGTTCCTTCTTGAAAATAACAATCGTTGATGAGCGTCAATATTGCCGACAATGTTTGTTCGTTTTTGCTACGCATAAGGACTCCTTTTTGTTCTAAACGAAAAATGTTTTTCATTTAGGATAATTCAATTATATTGTTACGCAATAAGAAAGTCAATGATTTTTCGGTGGGAATTTTATGGAAAATGTGTGGTGTCCCGTTATTGGTACAACCATGTTCAAAATGAAAAAAATCAATGGTTTTATGTTGTCTTTCGACAGCGGATGATAATCGGGGCTTTGACTTTTGCAACGCTCGATAAAAAATAGTCAGACAGAAAGATACAGGACTTTGAAACACCACAAAACCTTTATGTTTTTGCAACCCGTTATACAATTCAAAGAAAATATCCTATCCAATTTTTTATCTCGTCGCTTTGCTTTTTCGTTGCAAAAGCCGTCTGCCCCGATTACATCGTTTTGTGTCGAAAGACAAAACAAATCAAACGCAAGGCAAGAACAATGGATGTTACCTTTATGTGCTTTTCCCACAAGAAAATACCTTTGAATCCACCTTAATTTGGATATTTTTATACCTAAATTTCTCTAAAAGTTGGATTTAATGTACTCACGCTCAAAAGATATTTCGTGCTATCGTCAATGTAGAAGTTAGCAACCGATTAAGAAATCAAAGGTTGAAAACGTCAAATCTAAAAAAGGAGGAACAAGGCAAATGTTAAGAAGCATTCAAAAAGCATTCGATATAATCAAAGCCGAAGACGCAGAAACCGCCATTACCGTTCACACTATCCGAACTTGGTGCAAACAAGGCAAAATTAAGTGTCTGACTGCCGGAAACAAGGTTCTTGTTGATATGCAAAGCCTCTTGGATTATATCGCAATCAAAACAGACAATACGGAGGTATAAAATGGCATACTACAAAATCACAACAGACAAAAAAGGAAATCTCAAAGCAAAAATTCAAGTTTACGGAAACGATCTCGATTCAGGTGGCAAAAGATTGTATACAAAAACAGTCTATAACACCGATGGTCTGACCGAATCGAAATTCAAAAAACACGTAGATAGAATGAGCGTGGAATTTGAGGCAAGTATCGAAGATTCATATCGTTCGGGAGCAGCAAGCGTTATGAACGGTGTTCTGACGTTTTCACAACTCTCGAACGAATGGATAATTGCGCTTGAAAACAACTTGTCAGAAAGCTATTATTTGCGCGCAGTCGAAGTAAAAGAAAAATTCGAGGCGTATTTGAAAGAGCAAAAACTCTATAATCGCCCTATTTCAGACATTAAGGTTCGCGACGTGCAAATGTTTCTCAATTCATTTATGACGAAAAAACCCGAATTTACGGGTATGGTTCAACTCAAAGAGCCTTTGCCTAAGAAAGTAAGTTTTCGTGAATTGGATAGAGAAAACATCATTCCACGCAGCACCTCTTACTACCTAAACCATCGCGAAGGACGAATTTCAAAAGCGGTCGCAACGAAAATTTGCGAATACTACAACTTGGAGTTTGATGATTATTTCGACGAAATCGTCAAAATCAAACAGTATTCGCAAGAAACTATCAAGGGTTACAGACGAGTTCTAAGAACTATCTTTAACGAGGCTGTGCGCTTTGAATGGATAACGAAAAATCCCGTTTGCGGAACAAAAGTCAGTGCCGGTAACAGCAATACGTCTTTGAGACCTGTTACGGAAAAAGCGGTATTTTCAATCGCTGAAACAAAGGAATTTCTTAAGGCGGTAGATTCTCTCGGAGAAGAACACATTAACAACAAAATTATGATTAAGCTTATGCTTTTAACGGGTATAAGAAACGCAGAATTACACGGTTTGCGTTGGAGCGACATTGATTTTGAAAAGAAATTGATTCACATCAAACGCAACCGACTGTATTCAAAAAGGCTTGGCACTTACGAAAAGTGTCCGAAAACAAAGACTTCCGAGAGAGATATTCCGCTTTCAGACGGACTTATTGCCGATTTGAAAGTATATATGGATTGGTTTCGCTTGGCTGACGACGACTTTGACAACAAATTGGACAACTATTATCTTGCGGTAAATATTATGCGAGAACCGGAGTCCGTTCATCATATAGGCTCATGGCTTAAGAAATTCGAGGAAAGAAACGGCTTCAAAGCCGTAACTTGTCACGGACTTCGACATACCTATTGTAGTATGTTGCTCTCTCAAAACGTGCCCATTCAGACCGTTAGTAAGTATATGGGACATAGCGACTCAAGTATTACGCTTCAGGTTTACAGCCATTTCATACCCGATACACAAGAAAAGGTTGTAAACGCAATCAATCTTATAGAAAGTGAGGAATAAAATGTACATACCACGATTAAGAAGAATAAACGACGTTCTCGCAGAAATGAAGAAACGCGATCCCAAAACAGCATTAAAATGGCGATCCGTTCAATATATGATAAAACAAGGTGCTATTACGTCAATTAAATTTGGCGACGCTTGGCTTATCAATATTGACGAACTCTACAACTACTTCACAAAGGCAGGCAAAAATGAATAAGTTAGTAACAAGCGGATATATAGCAAAGCTATTCAAGCAAGCCGATAAGAACACAATTATCCGACGACCGAATTTACGACGTTTTGCAGAACAAAATGACGTCGAATACTATGTCCACGATACGGCTTGGCTTATAAACTTTGATGATTTTATGAGTAAAATAAACCCGCAAGGCGAACAAGTTAAGTGCGAAATGCCGCTTCTAAGGAATAAGCACGACTCACTTATTCGTTTTAATCGGACTCATAAATATGCCGTTGATAAACATACAATCGACAGATGCACGGCATCGGATAACGTATCTAAGTTTCTGCACGGAAGAATATGGATTATAAACTACCGCGAATTGGAAAAAGAGATCGAACGTAGAGTCGAAGAAGGCTCAGAAAAGAAACGCGAAAAATTATGAAACAGACATTATAATAGCCGAGGGTATCGAAGCTCTCGGCTATTTTTTTGTGTTGGGCATAAATAAAAGGAATCGCACGGATTGATACGATTCCTAACGGAAGTGGCGTCGGATCCCGGGCTCGAACCGGGGGCCTTGCGCTTAGGAGGCGCACGCTCATATCCAACTGAGCTAATCCGACATATGCAAATATTGTACTAATTTTCGGCTTGAAAATCAACAATGTCATTGAGTAAAATGAAAGAAATTTTACGATTCAAACATTGAAATCAGCATTAAAAACTATGCCAAAACTATGCCAAAACACCACTCGACACAATATATCGGCTTAAAATTGTCGTCAAAACACAATATATTGTGGTTTTTATAGGCTAAATCCGCACCTTAGGAGGGGTTTATTATATCCATTTAACTACGGAAGCGTTTTATAAGTTGCAAAAAAGATTTTATCGTTTTGCAACTTGTTTGTCAAGGAATCGACGGGCGAAAAGTCTTTGTCGGATTTCTTATTTCAGATAAATGGACGCGTTGGTTGCGGCAATCGCGCCGTCCGCCGCCGCCGTTGCGAGTTGACGGATACGTTTGGTGCGGCAGTCGCCCGCGACGAACAATCCGTCGGTTCTGGTCGTGCCGTCTTCGCCCGCGACGATATATCCGTTTTTGTCGATGTCGACGAAGTCTTTGAAAGCGGAGTTGTCGGGGATTTGCCCTATCGCGATAAACACGGCTTTTACGGGCAGGCGGAATTCCGATTTGTCGACGGTATTTTCAAAAACAAGCCCCGAAAGTTCGCCGCCGTCACTTAAAAACTCTTTCAGCAAAAGGTTGTGATAAATCGCGACATTGTCTTTTGTCATAAGGTTGTCGACGTGGGCTTTGTCGGCAAAAAATCTGTCGAAAAGCGTGCAAACGTGGACTTTTTTGCAATAATTCGTCAAAAACAGCGCGTATTGCAAAGCGGTGTTTGCGTCGCCGATGAGCGCGACCTCTTCGTCCTTGTAAAACGCTCCGTCGCACAGCGCGCAATAAGACACGCCGTGACCGATAAGTTCGTCTTCGCCGGGGACGCCGATATGTCTTGCGCTTGCGCCGGTTGCGATGATGACGGATTTCCCTTCGTGCGCGCCGTAGTCGGTAAGAACGGTGAAGACGTCGCCGTCCTTTTTAAGTCCGGTGACCTTTTCCAGCTCGAAATCCGCGCCGTGGTGCATAATCTGTTCAAACAGTCTGTCGGAGAGTTCCGCCCCCGAGATTGCGGTAATCGTGGGGAAGTTTTCGACGCGCGGCGAAAGCGAAATCTGACCGCCGACGGTTTCTTTTTCCAGCACAAGGACTGTTTTGCCGTTTCTTAAAGCGTTGAGGGCGGCAGTCATGCCTGCCGTCCCCGCGCCTATGATAATTACATCGTAAATCATAAATTATTTTGCGTTTTCAACGAATTTTTTAATGAAGCTCGCGTTTTCGTAGCGGTCGTAGCCCTGTCCGTTCGCGACGAGCATAGTGGGGGCTTTTTTGACGCCGTATTTTTGGGTAAGGTCTTTCTGATCTTCCGCGTCGATGACGGTGTATTTGATACCTGCTTTATCGAGCATCATTTTTGCCATTTTGCAGTTGGGGCAGGTTTTCGTTGTGAACAACAGGATTTCGCCGTCGTTCTTTTTGAAGTTGGGATCGGCCTGCACTCTCACGTCCTGTTCGCCGCAGCAGGTATCGCTGACGATATGCTGGTTTACGCCGTGATACGAAGAGTTTGCGATGTCGTAAGTTTTCCTTTGCGAGAACTCTTGCAGTTTGCCGTCGTTCCAGTTCTGTACGGGACGATAGTAGCCGGTGATACGGCTGTAAACTTCGGCGGGTTGTCCGCATTTGGGGCACTTGAAGTGTTCGCCCGAGATATAGCCGTGCTCTTTGCAGATGCTGTACGTCGGCGAGATGGTGTAATACGGCAGTTTATAGTTTTCAGCGATGGTTCTGACAAGTTTTGCCGTGGATTTCCAGTCGGGAAGTTTTTCGCCGAGGAACGCGTGGAATACCGTGCCCGAAGTATACAGCGTCTGGAGTTCGTCCTGCACGTCGAGTGCCGAGAAGATATCCGCGGTGTATCCGACGGGAAGATGCGAGCTGTTGGTGTAGTACGGAATATTGTCGTTTTCGGAAGCGGTGATGATGTCGGGGAATTGCGCCTTATCGTGTTTTGCAAGACGATAGGAAGTGGATTCCGCCGGGGTTGCTTCGAGGTTGTACAAATCGCCGTACTGTTCCTGATAATCGGAAAGTCTTTCGCGCATATGGTTGAGGACTTCTTTTGCGAACTCCTGCGTTTCGACGTTCGTCAGGTCTTTTCTGAGCCATTTTGCGTTGAGCCCTGCCTCGTTCATGCCGACAAGACCGATTGTCGAGAAGTGGTTGCTGAACGTGCCGAGATAACGTTTGGTGTAAGGATAAAGCCCTTCTTCGAGGAGTTTAGTGATGACGTCGCGTTTGACTTTCAGGCTGCGCGCGGAGATGTCCATCATCTTGTCAAGGCGGCGATAGAAGTCCGCCTTATCGGTTGCGAGATACGCGATTCTGGGAAGGTTGATGGTCACGACGCCGATAGAGCCCGTGCTTTCGCCGCTGCCGAAGAAGCCGCCCGATTTCTTGCGAAGTTCGCGAAGGTCCAGGCGAAGTCTGCAACACATACTTCTGACGTCCGAAGGCTCCATATCGCTGTTGATGTAATTCGAGAAGTACGGAGTGCCGTATTTCGAGGTCATTTCAAACAGGAGTTTGTTGTTTTCGGTTTCCGACCAGTCGAAGTCGCGGGTGATGGAATACGTGGGGATAGGATATTGGAAACCGCGGCCGTTGGCGTCGCCCTCGATCATGATTTCGATAAAGGCCTTATTGACCATATCCATTTCTTTTTTGCAATCCTTGTATTTGAAGTCGCATTCTTTGCCGCCGACGATTGCGTTGAGTTCCGCCAGATCGTTAGGAACCGTCCAGTCAAGCGTGATGTTGGTGAACGGAGCCTGCGTACCCCAACGGCTGGGCGTGTTGACGCCGTAAATGAAGGATTGTATGCACTGCTTTACTTCTTTATAAGAAAGGTTATCGACTTTGACAAACGGCGCAAGATACGTGTCGAATGAGGAAAAAGCCTGTGCGCCCGCCCATTCGTTTTGCATGATGCCCAAAAAGTTTACCATCTGGTTGCAAAGCGTGGAAAGATGCGCCGCGGGGCTTGACGTGATTTTGCCGCGGATTCCGCCAAGACCTTCCTGAATAAGTTGTTTCAGCGACCAACCGGCGCAGTAACCGGTGAGCATCGACAAATCGTGGATGTGAATATCGGCGTTTTTATGAGCGCGCGCGATTTCTTCGTCGTAAACTTCCGAAAGCCAGTAGTTTGCGGTGATTGCGCCGCTGTTGCTGAGAATAAGTCCGCCGACGGAATAAGTGACCGTGGAGTTTTCTTTCACGCGCCAGTCTTCAAGATGGACGTAATTGTTGACGACTTCCTTATAGTCAAGTATCGTCGACTTCATATTACGGATCTTTTCACGTTGTTTTCTGTAAAGAATGTATGCCTTCGCAACGTCGGTGTAGCCCGATTGTTCAAGGACGTGCTCGACGCTGTCCTGGATGTCTTCGACGTGGACGAGATTGTTTTCAATCTTGTTTTCGAAATCGGCGGTAACGCGGAGCGTCAACATGTCGATGATTGCGGGAACGTACTGCTTGTTCTGCGCCTCAAACGCTTTGGTAATGGCGACAGAGACTTTGTTAAGATCAAAATCGGTTATTTTACCGTCTCTTTTAATTACCTGATACATTTTCCTCATTTCCTTTATAATTTCTTTTGTTGACTACTTTATACTTAACGACATCGTCGTTTTGTTTTTTATTTGGTGAAACTCTTTGCATTCCGTTGCGTCTTAAAAAGGCGCAAGATTTTGCCGTTTTATCGTTTTTGGGCACAAAAAGGGGAGTTTCCCGTGAAGATTCTTTGAAAAATCCAAGCGGATAACACCCTGACATATCGCTCTATTGCGAGTACATTCATAATAACACGCATAAATGCACGTGTCAATTGTTTTATATCAATATATTGATTTGTTTTTTTAACCGCACCACAAGATATTGTGGTATCAATCTATGCCGCGAATTTCAATTTTATCGACTTTTCCGTCGAAAATCGGCAATATTTCTTCCATTTCCTCTCTTGTCAGCCCGTGAAGTGTCTCGTCAATCAGATCGCCGCTGTCCTTAAATGCCTGAAGATAATATTTTTTCGCGCCCGAGATAAGGTCGGCGACGCCGTAAAACGAGTTTTTGTCGTTAAATTCGCGGACGACGGTCGTGCGGAATTCGTAATCGACGTGGTCTTCAAGAAGGTATTTCACGCTACGTTTTATTTTTGCGGTGTCGTAATTTTTTATGCCGACGGACATGCCGTAATTTTCAAGGCTGTTTTTAATGTCCATCGCGACGTAGTCCACCGCCCCTTCTTCGACCGCGCGGATCAGCATATCAGGGTTCGTACCGTTGGTGTCGAGCTTCACTTTGTACGAAAGCGACTTTACCTTTTTCATAAAGTCGATAAGGTCGGGGTTGAGCGTAGGCTCGCCGCCGGTGATACAAACGCCTTCCAGAATGCCCTGTCGCTTTTTAAGATACGCGAATATTTCGTCTTCGGGAATGACGGGTTGTCCCATCGGATTTTCGACAAGACTCGCGTTGTGACAAAACGGACAACGGAAATTGCACCCGCCCGTAAAAAGCGTGCATGCGGTAAGCCCCGGATAGTCCAGGAGCGTCAGTTTGTTAAGCCCGTGAATAATCATTCTTCTTTGCCCTTTTTTGTTTGTGATCGGATTACCGATATTTATTATAAGTATACCCCGAGCGCGCGCTTTTTCAAAGCGAAATACAACAAAAACAAACGGGCGCGGTCAATGAAAAATCGTTGACATTTTTTTCTTGCATGCGTATAATAAGCGTATCTAAATATATTTGGAGGATTTATTGTTTATGAAAAAGAACATTGGCAAAATTCTTGCCGTTATTCTTGTAGTTGCACTTCTTGCAACCGTGCTTTGCGCTTGCAACGCCGAATCTTTCACGAAGAAACTCGAAAAGAAAGGCTACACCGTTTCCAGTGCTGAAACCGACAAAGAAGACGCTTCTATCGTTTGGTCTGTTTCCGCTGTGAAGAGCACCACCGAAGCCGTTACGATTTATAAATTCAAAACGACTGACGACGCGGAAAAATTTGAAAAAGATGCCCCCACCGGCAAAGTTGGCAAATATTCTCTCGTTGTTAAACGTACGGGCAAAATCGTTTATTACGGAACCGAACAAGGCGTAAAAGACGCAAAATAAGTATTATTGCTTAACAAAAAAAGAATCACCGAGCAATCGGTGATTTTTTTTGTGCTTTTGGTGAATTATACTTTCAAGTGCAACGCATATTACGTCGTCTCGACAATGCCCTTTGTTCACTTCCGTGCAAAGCACTTTTGTCCTTGCGAAACACCTCTAATCGGGGACCCCGCGGGATATTGTGTACCCGTGGGGAAAAGGAGTATGCAAGCATAAGACAACCGACTGTTGCTTGCGACAATCGGTTGGTCAAAAGAGAAGCATACGACGCATCTCCCGGAAGGGTTACCTTATTATCAAGCCCACGCAAGATACTGTATAGTGGGCCCCGACGGGATACTGTGTACCCGTTGGGAAAAGGAGTATGCGAGCGTAAGACAGACATTTGTCGCTTGCGACGATTGTCTGGTCAAGAATGAAGCATACGACGCGGAGGAAAAGGCGCAAACAAGCATAAGAGTGAGCATTATCGCCTGCGATAATGCGATTTCAACAGCGCAGTTTGCGACTATAAGTCGTCCGCATCTTGCGTGGGCGTTTCAAGCGGCTCGTACGTTTCAAAAGTCATAAGCGCGGGGAAACAGCCGTACATTCCAAGCGGATCATACATATTCGGCGCAAACGCCGCCTGGTTGATTTCATTTTTACTTTTCAATGATTTCATAAACCCTCCGCCCTTTATTCTGTGCAAAACGGAAAACTCTATTCGCCTCGAAAAAGACAATTCCCGCCTTTTGTAGGCGGGATTAATAATTAAGCCCCACAAGTACAAGTATCTTGTGGGGACCCCGTGTGATTTTCTCGGCGGGTATCAAAATACCAACGCCCATAAAACGGCGAGAATGCGTCGCACAACTTCGCTTTTGAAATCACGTTATCGCAGGCGATAACGCTCACTCTTTTGCTTGTGTGCGCCTTTTTCCCACAAGTACAAAAGTATCTTGTGGGGTCCCCAAAATCCCTAAAAAGTCAGAATTTTGATGAGATTACGGGGTTCTTGACGGGTTCGTGCGAAGGCGCGTACTTTGTCGTACGTAACTGAGCAGGGTTCCGTCAAAACGCCGTAAGGTCGCAAAATTATGACTTTTTATCCTTTGGTGATGGTATCGTTGTCGTCCAAAGTCACATCTTCCACCGAAACTCCGCTGTCTTTGATATGCTCGATTTCGGGCGCGGCGTCGGGCGCGGTTTCCTTATGCGCTGCCGTGTTTGCGGACTTCCTGTAAATGACGAATTTCTGCCAGCAGAATTCTAGAACGCCGTTGATAAGCATTACGGTTGCTTCCGCAATAAGGCTTGCCCATTCCTTGCCGCCGAGCGCGGTTGACACGGAGTGAACGTACCAGGTCTGGAACGGATAAAACGGGACGTAAAACAAGAACGCGAGCGTCATTGCGACGGGAACGTTCTTTGCCGATTTGAACGTGAATTTGCGGTTTAACGTAAAGTTCCACAAAACCGACAGAGCAAGCGCGACGGTCGTTGCGACGAAGGTCGTCTTTTTCATTTCGGTGATGAAATTTATCGTGCCCCAGTCGAGTTTTGCGAACGCATAAGTCATTATCGTGAACGAAACGAACTGGATAATCCCCGCGCTTGCCGTGCAAAGTAAGTATTTGACGGCTTGCCAACGAGTGCCGTTTTTCTCGTTCATTGCCTTGAATTTCGCCTTTCTGTCTGCTTTTCTTTGTGCCTTTTCTTCGGGCGTGAGTTTTTGCTTTGCCATACTTTCTCCTTATTATAACGGGCGTCTGATTGCAGTGTCTTCCGCTTCGCCGCAGCAGTGAATATGCATATTGTTCATTACTCTGAATGCGTCGGCGCGAATATGGAAGCTTCGCAAGCCGTTAAGACGGACTTTCAGTCGCATGTACAGCATAAGACTTTTTCCGTTGTCGGGCGGGGGACATTGTGACACGAAGCAAGCGTACGCCGCTTTTGTTTTTTCAAAGTCTTTTTTGGTTATTTTGACGAATCTGTTGGGTTTACCGGTGAAATAGTACGCCAGAACCGTTGGTTTTGCAATTTGGGTTGCCCCGACGCTTTTCATCATATTGACGTTGCTGCACATAAAATACGCCTTTGACACCGCTTCTCCCACACGAAGATGGTCGGGGTGGCTTTCGGGGTACAGTTTGTGGTCGGGGCCGATCACGACGTCGGGCTTAATTTCTGCGATGACTTTTGCGATTTCGATGCGGAGCGCGACTTCGTCGTACATGCCGCCGTCCTCAAAAGGCAGAAATCTGACGTCCTTAACGCCCAGAATTTTCGCGGCTGCCAGTTGTTCGTCGCGGCGGATTTTAACAAGCGTTTCGGGCGACATGTTTTCGTCTTCCGTGCCGAACCGTCCGTCGGTGCAAACGAGATAATATACGTCCTTCCCTTCGCGCGCAAGCCTTGCGACGGTGCTGCCCACGGCAATTTCGATATCGTCGGGGTGCGGCGCAACGAACAAATACGTCTTGAATTTTTCGATTTTCGGAACGGGTGCGACCGTTTTTATGAGCAATCTGTTGAGTAACATAACTTTCTCCCTATACAATCTTACAATATTTTAACACACGATATTTGTTAAGTAAAGGCTTTTCAAAAAAATGTGGTTTTCAGATGAAACAAAACAAATAAAAAACGTCATCCTGTCAATGGGACACTCTTGCTGTATAGATGACCATCTTTTTAATGAGAAATTGTCTGGTATCCTGGTTGAGTGTATTTTGGATAAGAAAATTTGCTTTTAATACCGTACAATGTTTATTCGGTTAATTTTATTATGAATTTTACATAAATAGTTTAAGCGTTTATAATCGGTCTTTGTCATTATGCGGTATTTATCCATAACTTGCCCACAGCGCGCACTGCGTTTATTTTCTTCCGTGCAACACACCTTAAAACGGCAAACGCCCCCAGCTCCTTAAAACGGCGAGAATTTGATGTCTTTAAGCCCCACAAGTACACAGTATCTTGTGGGGACCCCGTGACGTTTCTTGGCAAGTTCTTACGAGGGCGCGTACTTTGGCGTACGTAACCGTGTAAGGTTTTGCCAAAAACTCAAAAAGGCGCGAATTACGTCGCAAATCTCGCTTTTGAAATCACGTTATCGGAGACGATAACGCTCACTCTTTTGCTCGTTTGCTCCTTCTCCCCACAAGTACAAAAGTATCTTGTGGGGTCCCCAAAACCCCTAAAAAGTCAGAATTTTGATGCCATTTAGCCCCACAAGTACACAGTATCTTGTGGGGTCCCCGTGACGTTTCTTGGCAAGTTCTTACGAAGGCGTGTACTTGGCGTACACGGATTTTCGGGTTCCCGAAAAAACTCAAAAGGTCGCAAAATTATGACTTTTTAATAAAATAAGGGCTGCACGGTAAACGTGCAGCCCTTTGTGTTGTTTTTTACGTATTACTTATTTGTTATACGTTTGTGGATTGATGATCTGGATTTCAAAAGCCTTTCCCTTTGTTTCGTCGGAAATAAGGTTTTCTTTTGTGATTTCCGGCGCTTCCGTCAGGTAGTTGACGTAGCCTTTGATCGAGAACGTCTTTCCGTAGACTTTTCCTTCGACAGTTGCGGTGCCGTACGTTACGCGGTCGCCGTCTTTCTTCGTGCCGATGATGACTTTAAGCGCGATGTCGTCAATAATTTCCGCATTTGCGCTTGTGCCGGCCGCAGCTATTTCCTCGACTTTCCAGCTGTTTGCCGTCTTATCGAAATACGGGACGTAGGTCTTTCCGAGGCGGTATGCCTGACGGAGCAACGAACCGGCTTTGCCGTCGATATAGTTGCTTTCCGTGTATTCCCCCGCTGTGCGATTGAGTTCGTCTACGATTGCCTGTTTAAGGACGTCGGGCGTGTTGATAAGCACGAGTGTGCCGTTTTTAAGTTCAAACCCTTCTTCGCGGATATATGTCTCGTTGTTTTTCTTTACGGCGTTTTCAAGCTCTGCATAAAGCACGTACGGGTACAGATATTTGTTGCCCGCGCTGTCTTCGACCACGGCGTATTCTTTGTGGCCGTTTTCGTGCATTATTGCGGTCGTTGCCGTCGCTTTATTGTCTGCAAAGAACTTTTCGCCTGTCGTCATATATCCCGTGGGACGGAGCAACAAAAGCTGTTTGCTGAGACCTTGCGCGTAAATTCCGCGAGCCGTCAACTTGTAAAGTTCGGTTTCGAATTCCTTATAAACCGCGACCGAGTCGTAAGTCTTGCCTTTCAGGTCAACCTGATACTTCGTGAAGTATTTCATTGCAAGAGCGACCATGCTCACCGCGTCGATATTATTGTTGTTGTATTCAAACAAGTTTTTGAACGTCGTCGCAAGGAGTTTTTCGCCGCCGATAACAAGCGAGTTGTCAAGACCGTCCGCCTGATTGATGCCGATAAGTCCGTACACTGCGGGAATTATGCCCACGTTGTCTTTAAGCAACAGGTTCATAATAACGTCGCCAATCGTGATGTCGTTTTCCGCTGCCGCTTCGGCTTTGTAATCATCGTAGTTCACGAACAAGCCGTTGCCGTTCTTATTGATAAGGTAGTTGACAAGTTTTACGAAGTTGAGCCCTTTGACGTGCGCTTCGCCACTCGTCATCAAATGATCGATGGATTCATTGACTTTTGCAAAGCTGTAAGAAACGTTATATTTCTTATATTTCGTGCCGGTGTAGGTTGCCGAGTTGTCAGCGGTCAGCAGGAAGTATTCGCCCGTTTCCTCATTTTTGCCGTAATTGCCGTCTGCGTGCTCTTCATAGACCGAGTACAGGACGCCGCCGACTTTGTCTGTGTCGTCCGCAGCATAGAAGCCCCATTTCCATTCGCCACCAACGTTTACTTTCTTAAAGCCGTTGATACCGATTGCGCCGTTTTTACCGAGCGCGACGCACATATCGAGAATCCCGGGGAGAACGTCTTTGTATTCTTCCATGATTTTCGCGTCAAGTTGCAGGTCGTAATCGGGGTTTTCAGCTGTTCCTATGTTGGCGGAATACAGTTGAAGTTTCGCAAACACCTTGTCGTTTGCGGTAATCGTTGCGACCGCGCGGGTGTTTTGGATATTTACGAAATCGAGCGTGCCTTTGATATTGAGTTTCATCGTTTTGGGAACGGTGAGCGTGTTCGTTTCCTTGTCGTATGTCAGATCGTCGCCGCCGACTTTGAAAGTCAAGCCGTTGGGACTTGTGTAATCGTGTGCGACAAGGCTCAGAAGGTCTTCGCCGAAGTCGAAATCAAGACCTGCGTCGATATTCATTGCGCCGTAATCTTTTTTGTTTACAGCCGTCGTGGAAATCGCGTCTTTACTGTTTCCGATTTTAAGGTCAGTGATTGCAAGTTCGATACCGAAAGTCCTGTTTTCCGTACCTGCGGGCAGATTAAGGTCAAGGAAGAATTTGCTCATCTTGCCGATGCTGCCGTTTGCGCCCGCTTCTTTTTCAAAGCCCAACTTGATTGCGCTGTTTTTCGTCACGGCAATGCTTTCGCCAAGGCTGAAAGGATTGAGCGCGACCGTTGCGGAAAGTTTTTGCGACAGGTCGTTTTTGACGGACGTGTAACCTTTGTTCGCTTCTTGGAACTGACCGTTCTTCCAGGTGTACCAGGTAGGTTCGCTGAACAAGTAGCTTGCAAACGGTGTGCCTTTTAAGTCCGCGGTAAGAATGCCCTGAACGTCAAGGGTTTCGCCAAAGTAACTGTAAAACTTTTCTTTGCCGCCGAATATATCCGAAAGCATGTTGTTGATAGAAATGCCTTCGAAAGAAATGTTCTTTTCAAAAATCGTGTCGGCAAGGGTTTTCACAACGTATGTGCCGTTTGCGGCTTTGACATATTCGCCGTTAACGAGGTTGTAACGGTTTCTGCTTGCCGCATTGACAAGCGTGTCGATGTACGGCATATACTCTTTCTTTACAAACGTGTTGATAAGCCCGGTGATAACTTCGTTAAGGTCAAAGTCGCCGCCGTTGAAAGCTTCGACAACGCTCTTTACGATGTTGTTTTTGAGCAGCCCTTCGATCTTAGTGAAAAGCTCGTCTTTGACGGTTTGTCCGTTTGCAGTCTTGTCAAGTTTCGTAAGGTCAACGCCGACTTTGTTCCCTGCGATCGTTGCGTAAAGGAAGTCTTTTTCGTAAATAAGGCGGAAAGAATCGACGCCGTTAATGCGCGCGGACACATCGATATAAGTTTCGTTGTTTTCCGTGAGAGCAACCGCTTTCGAATATCTCGTTTGTCCTTCGTGGAGGCTTGCGTCATACGACACGTACTTGCCGTCGATAAGCACGTATGCGCCGTTTGCAGTGGCGATATATTTGTCGATGACGTTCTGACGGTCGAGAAAACCTTTCAGAGCAAGTTCGATCGGCATTTTTTCTGCGACGCCGCCGTCCTTTTTAAGGGTGATTGTCGCGCCGAGGCTCAAAGCGATGTTTTTGCCGTCGGCAAGTTCAAACGAAGTGCCGTTTGCGATTTCGTTTGCGCTTTGGAACATCGTGTTGACAAATGCGTTCATCGAGGCGCCTGCTTGGTTGCCGCCGGTTCCGCCACCGCCGGTTCCGCCACCGCCGCCCGTTCCGCCGCCTTGGTTTCCGCCGCCGTTTCCTTTATTTTTGCAGGCAGCCAGAACGCCGACGCACAAAACGAGAACGCAAACTATTGCGAGTACTCGCAAAAAATTCTTGTTTTTCATTTTTCGTCTCCTTTCGAGATTTAAATTGTACACGCACGCGGACGTGCGTATATCTCTACATTTTACATTTTAATATTTATTAGTTTTCTTGTCAAGGCTAAGTCGGGATTTCCGCAGGACAGACGCCGTTTCGGGGTTATCGGCAAATCGTTTTAAGGTAATTTTTAACCTAAACGTTACAAATACGCCCGCGTGTAATATTTTGCGAAAAACCTTTACATATTGTCCTTACGTTTGTATAATAATCGTTAGGAGGAATTTTATGCACGATTCGCACGTTCACAGCATTTTTTCGGACGACGGCATGGAGGCGGTCGAAGACGTCGTTGCGACGGCGCTTTCTCGCGGTTGCGACTATGTCGCAATCACCGATCACGTCAACTGCGATTATCAGGTCATCGGATATGACAACCCTCAAATAAATATGTCGGCGTACGTCGCCGCAATGCAGGACTTCAAACGCCGCTTCAATAAGAAAAACTTCCGCCTTGCCATGGGCGCGGAACTCGGTTACTTGAAATCGGCAAACAATCTGTATATCAAAGACCTTGCCGATATTGACTTCGACGTCATTATTAACAGCGTTCACTGCGTGCTCGGCAGCGAGGTCTATTACGCGGAATATTTCAATAAGTGCCCCTATAAACACTTTGCCTATCTCGAATACCTGAAAGCCGTCCGGGAAAGCGTCGACGCGCCCTACCCCTACGACATCATCGGCCACATCGGCTATATCCAGAGAAACGCGCCGTATAAGGAGCCCGATATGTTTTACGAGGAGTTCTCGGACGTCTTTGACGATATTCTCACCGCCATCATCGAAAAAGATAAGTGCCTGGAAGTCAACAGCAAAACTTATCGCGGCGGAAAAACCACAAGCGAGTTTTCTTTGCGACACCTGTCAATCCCCGACGTCGACGTCCTGAAACGATACTACGAGCTCGGCGGAAGGAAAATCTCTTTCGGCAGCGACGCACACCGCACAAACAGCATCGCTTATAATTACGACAAAATCGCGGCGGCAATGAAAGAAATCGGCTTTGAAGGTTTCACCCGATACGTGAACCGCGAGCCGGAACTTGTGAAGTTTTGATAAACCGAAAACAATACGATGCCAACAGATAATAACACTAACATTGCCAAAACGCCGATATTTCAACGCTTTTATGAAAAATGCTCGCTTGTGGTACGAAAAGTACAACTGCGTTCGCCTTTTCCAAAAATCATCTGAAATCTCGGCGTTTTCGGTTGTGAACAAGTTTCCCGTCGTGTTTTTAGGATAAGACAAGGCACACGAGCGGCTTAATACTTTATCGTATAAGCCGTGAGCGTAACGCAGTATTAGTCAAAAACACGGCGGGAAACCTAAGTTCGTATTATTATCTGTTGGCATAACAAAAACCGTCGCTTTCCGACGGTTTTTTCGCGCTTCGCGATTTATAAAACGCTTTTCGTCACGTTGAACTTTACGCCGTAAGAATTTGTGACCTCGTGATACTCCGCGTTTTCAAAAAGTCCGCTCGTGCGGGACACGACGTAATCCGCGCACTCAAAAAGGGGCTCCGAAAATCCTTTGTCGATATGATATATTTCGAGCGATCGGCGGGCGGGGGTTTTAACCTTTGTGTTTCTGATTATTGCAAATAATTTTTTCATTTCGTTCACCTCTTGATTGCATTATTGCATACAAAATATGACAATGTTTTGCATATTATTGAAAAATGTTTGATTTTTTTTCTTTTTTCGCAAGGTGAATTTTTGCAAAAAGAAACGCCCCGAAAATCGGGACGTTCCTTTGATTTAGGTGGAAAGATTACTGTCGTAATCCGATAATAAGCATATTATTAGCCGACTTGGACGCTGGCGTTGCCGCTGACTTGTACAACGTATTTGCCGTTTTCGACTTCCGGCTCACCGGGGACGTATTTTGCAATGCCGTTGATGTCGACGTTCACGTTTACAGAGCCCACAACGACAACCGCCGCCGTACCATTGATTGCAAAGTCGTTTTTGTCAAGGTTGGTTGCGTTTGCATTCGAGATAACGTTTGCAACGACGTTCACTTTAACGGTTTCTTGACCTTCTTTCCCGACCGCTACGTCAACGTAGACTTTCGCGCCGTGTTCGGTATCGCTGATTTTGCCAAGTTCGACTTTCACGTTGACTTTGCATGCTCCGTCAACACCGACGTTAACTTCAACCACAACACCACCGTTGTCGTTGGACCATGCCTTGACGTTTACGCCAACACCATCAACTTTAAGACCGGTGCCTGCTCCAAAAGCGAACACCATTGTGTCTTTTTCTTTGTCATAAGTGCAGGTTCCGCTGATTTTGACAAATTCTTTTTCGCCGTGCATTACAACCGCTTCAAATGCATAGTCTTCTTTGCCGTTGATGTCTGCGTCTTCCTTGGAAACTTCGCCGTCTTTGATTTTCTTTGCGTTGATGTAAATCGTCGATACGTCGGATACGTCTTTGCCTTCGGCGTCTTTATAAGTGACGGTCACGAGCATTTTGTAGTTATAGCCGTCTTTTTCGTTGGATGCTTCCACTTTGACGTCAACATTGTGATCTTTGATGTACGCCTTTGCATTGTTTACGTATTCGTTAAGGTATTTTGCGATTTCGTTGGTTGCCAGGCTGATGCCGGGAATGCCTTTGATGGTGAAATAAGGATCAACGTTTTCATCGCCTTCCGCCGAAGCAGTGCCCGCTGCCGAAGAGTTCATCGCGACCGCGATTGCCGTGCCGAGAGTTTCGGCGTTGTTTGCTTTTGCAGGCGCGGTTTTCTTGTCCTTATTGCAGGCGGTAAGTCCGACCGCAAGAGCCGCTACCATCGATACTACAAGAAGTATTGCCAGGATTTTCTTTTTCATATTGAGTAAAACCTCCGTGTTTTTCAAATTGTTTTCGCAAAGTAAACAATCGACGAGCGCGTTTTATTGGGATTTTCTGAAAATTTTTTATTTTTTCAAAAACGATATAATGTTGATATTTCTTCTCAATTCTTATTTATATTAAATTGCAACAAAAAACCTTACCGTTTCCGATAAGGCTTGTTTCTGTTTTTATATTGTTTATTAAATATTAAAAATACCGTTCGATGTTTGTTCGCTCGGGTTCAGAATGTTGTTGATTAAATCCGTGATATAATTGTCGTACAACGCCTTGATTTTCGCAAAGTCGATGTTTTCAAGGGAGATACGGATTTCCGCAACTTTTGCCTGCACCTCGGTCAGCCCTAAATTCTCGCACATGCTTTCGATTCTTTTAAGGCTTTCGATCATTTCGGCGTATGAGCCCTTTGTAAAGCTTATTAAGTAGTTGCCGATATTTTGTCGCTTGATTTCTTCTTCCGCATAATTAAAATAAACGTCCGAAAATAAGATTCTGTCGCCGAACCAGGATTCTTCCAGCAGACTCTTTCTTTTTGCAAAAGCGGAGGTTAATTGTTCAAAACTCATTGATGAAGTCGCGTTTTGCAAATATTTCTTCGCTTGGTTTGCAAGGTCTTCCTTTGAAATCGTCTTTATCGACAGCGAAAAGTCAAACGCCGTTAAAAGCCGTTTTGCAAAGCTTTCGGCGGTCTCGCCGGAGATGGAAACGGAAAGCCCGTCCGCGTCATCGACGAATTTGAGCGTCCGCGCGGCTTCGTTGATTTTTCTTGTCGCAGCGTCAAATTTAAGCCCTTTCAATTCGCCGGAAAGATGCAGTATCATGTCGCCGTCCACGTTTTCGGCGCGCACCGTTTCTACGGTTTCCTCGCTGTTTAACGTGAGCGTGATTTTTGCGCCGTCGGTTTTTTCGTCCGCCGCCGCAGTCGCTTTGTCCGCGCCCGCAGAAACCTGCACGTAATAATAATTGCTTATCGGCGAATTATCTTTTTTCGGTGCAAATAAGACGCCGCAGGTGATCGCGATTGCCATAATCAGCACGCACGCCACAGCGGACGTCGCGATTCTGAACGCTTTGCTTGCGCCCGCTTTCTTTGTTTTCGCCACGGGTTTTTCGATATAGGAGGACTGCACGACGTTGTCGTAAACGCGCGGCGTAATACTTTCGATTTCGCTTTTTAATCTGTTTTTCAAATCTTTGTTGTTCACGCTTGCTCCTCCTTTAAGTATTTTCTGAGTTTTTTAAGGCTGTTGTTGTACGTCCAGAGTACCGTGCCCACGGGTTTTTTTACGATTTCAGCAATCTCGCGATGTTTGAATCCCGCCACGACGTACAGCATAACGATTTGCGCTTCGTCGGCGGTCAGCACCTTTTTCATCGCGTCGGTGACGGTGGTGTCGGCAAGGTCTTCGACGCTCTTTTCGCCGGACACGGGTTCCCACTCCGAAAAATCCGTCGCGGTCTCGTACTTCGCGCGCTTTATGTGGTTGAAGGCGATGTTTTTGCCGATCTCGATAAGAAACGCCACCGGATTGCCCGATTTGTAACTTTGCACGCTTTGTCTGAAACGCACGTACGTATCCTGCATAAGGTCTTCGGCAACTTCCCTTCTCCTTACTATCGACAATAAATACGAAAACAAACCTTTTGACGTGAGTTCGTAAAACTCCGCAAAAGCGGTTTCATCGCCCGATTCCTTGATGCGCGCTATTAAAATGTCAAGGCGTTTATTATCCAAACGGAAAACCTCTTTTATTTAATAGGCATATTATACAAAGTCGGGAAGAATTTTGCAACCGATATAACCCTTGCAACAAATAAACAATCGAATCCCTTTTTTTATTTGACGATTTTTACATTTTTTCGGATTTTGTCAAAAAACGGCGGATTTTTCAGTTTCCGCCGTGTTTTTTCCAAAAAGAAACCCCGGAAAAATCCGGGGGAGTTCTTTCTTTTTGTGTTTGTCAGCCTTGGATTGCTCCGACGGGGCAGCCTTCTGCGCAAGCGCCGCAATCGATGCATTCGTCGGGGTTGATTTCGTATTTACCGCCGTTTTCGGAAATAGCACCTACCGGGCAAGTGTCCGCGCACGCTCCGCAAGCGATGCATTCATCACTGATTTTGTGTGCCATAGTAACGTCTCCTTTTCAAATTTGTCTTATTTGGGTTTTCCCCTTTTCATTATATTACCACACCGCCGCGGAATTTGCAAGGGTTTTCAAATTTTACTTGACTTTTATTTAGACAAACGCGCGAAAACAATATATAATAAGGATTATGAAACCGTTGTACGACAAGATCTGCGAATACGTCGCAAAAAATCCCGCGCGCTTCCATATGCCGGCGCACTTCGGCACGGGCGATAATCCGCTTTTTTCAAGCGCGAAATACGACGTGACCGAACTCGATTTTTCAGACAATCTGCAAAATCCGACGGGCGCGATACTTGAAAGCGAAAAGGAATGCGCGAAAACGTACGGCGCGAAAAACTGCTTTTATCTGACCTCGGGCAGCACGACGGGGGTTTTCATCGCAATGAGCGCGATACGAAACCGCACCGACGAAATAATCGTTGCCCGCTCTTCGCATAAGTCGGTTTACGCGGCGGCAAGAACGCTCGGGTTTAAGGTAAGATATATTCCGTCGTCTTTCGACAAAAACGGAATCCCTTTGCCCGTGACGGAAAAAGACGTCGAAACCGCGCTTGAACAATATCCGTCTGCGGGCGCGTGCGTCATAACGTCACCGAATTACTTCGGCATGACGGCGGACGCAAAAAGTATATCCGCGCTTGTGAAAAAACGTGGCAAAATTCTTTTCGTAGACGAGGCGCACGGCGCGCATTTCCCGTTTTCAGAACGCTTTGAAAAAGGCTTTTCGGGATTTTCCGACATCTCCGTTACAAGTTTTCACAAAACCTTGCCCGTGTATTCGGGCGGGGCGGCTTTATTTTGTAATAACGATACTTTAACGGACGATTTGTTGCGTTTACGTGCCGATTTGCACACTACAAGCCCGTGCTATCTTACCCTTGCAAGCATTGATTATTCCATTGACGAAAGAAGAATATCGGGCGAAGGAAAGTATGAAAAACTTTTTGAAAAGGTAAACTTATTGAAAGAAAAACTACCTCTGGAAATAATTGAAAACGACGACTTCACAAGGCTTGTCGTAAGGTGCGGGGACAACGGGTTTTCGGCACTTAGGAGTAAAAACGTCGTGCCGGAAATGACTTTTTACGATTTGGCGGTCTTTATACTGTCTCCCGAAAACGAGGAAAGAATCGACGATATTTACGACGCCTTAAAAGACGTGAACTGCGAAAGCGCGCGTGAAATTCCGCCCTTGCCCGCGCCTGTTTTCAAAAAAGTAACGGGCGGCGGCGCGTATCTTCCGCTGCACGACGCGATAGGTCACGTGTCGTTAAGGGAGGTCGGGACGTATCCCCCGGGCATTCCCGTCGTCGCGTACGGCGAAGTAATTACCGAAAATATTGCCGATTTTTTGAAAGACCGCGACGTTTTTGGTTTTGTAAACGGCAGATTATATGTTACAATAGATAAGTAGAATAATTAACGGACATCATTATGAAAGGAAAATTTATCACTTTTGAAGGCGGCGAAGGCGTCGGAAAATCCACGCAGGTTCGTCTTCTTATGGAATATCTTGAAAAAACGTCGCAACCCGCCGTTCTCGTTCGTCAGCCCGGCGGCACTCCCATTTGTGAAAAAATTCGCGAAATACTGCTCTCGCCGGAAAGCGCGGATATGACGCCCGAGTGCGAGGCGTATCTTTACGCAGCGGCGCGCGCGCAACTTTTAAGGGAAGTCGTCATTCCCGCCCTTAACGAAGGAAAAATCGTGATTTGCGACAGGCACGTCGACAGTTCGGTCGCCTATCAGGGCGCGGGACGCGGACTCGGCACCGACGTCGTGAAAAACATAAACGCAAAAGCAATCGAGGGCTGTCCCGTCGACGCGACGGTTTTCATCGACCTGCCCCACGACAAAATGTTCAGAAGCCGCAAAAAGGCGGAAGAACTGGGCGACCGTTTCGAGGTGGAATCGGGCGATTTCCACGCCCGCGTTTACAAGGGCTTTTCCGACATCGCCGACGAAAATCCGGAAAGGGTGATCCGCATCGTCCCATGCGAGTGCAAGGCCGAAACAAGCCGGCATATTATCGACGCCCTTCGCGAAAAAGGACTTATCAGATGATTGAGTTTCAGGACGCTCTGAAAAAGAGCCGCGCCTACAACTTAATAAAACACGATATCGACACGGGCAATTTGTCGCACGCTTATATGGTGATCTCGCCCGACGTTTTCGCCGTGCAGAATCTTTTCAGACTGATTGCGTGCGCGGTATATTGCAAGGACGCCTGCACGACCTGCCCCGTTTGCAAAAAAGTGCTGAATGGGAATCACGCCGACGTGAAATTCATCAACGAAGACGGCAAAAAAATCAAGGTCGAAGACGTCGCCGCCCTTATCGAAGACACCGAAACGAAACCGTTTGAGAGCGACAACAAACTGTACTTTGTAAATTACGCGGACAAAATGAACCCCGCCGCGCAAAACAAGTTGCTGAAAACTCTGGAAGAACCGCAAAAAGCGGTGAGCATATTTCTGGGAGTCGGCAGCGAAAGCGCGATTCTGGACACGGTGAAGTCGAGAACGAAAAAAATAACCCTTGACAGGTTTTCCGCGCAGGACATAAAAGACGCGCTGCTAAGTTCGGGCGTTGCCGACGGAAACGCGACGATTGCCGCCGCCTGCGCCGACGGTATGCTGTGGCGCGCAAAGGAAATTTCGTCAAACTCCGCCTTTTCGGAAACGTTCGACCGCGCCATATTCATACTCAACAATCTGAAAAAAAGCAGCGATGTGGCGTCGTTTTTGAACGATAAAACCCTTGATAAGGATAATTTGCCCGTTTTTCTGGACGCGCTCTCAATAGTGCTTCGCGATATGATTGCGGCAAAAACCGACAAGAACCTTATCATGAGCAAACATAAGGAATGGGAAATCGAAACGCTGTCGAAAGGCTTTTCGCTTGACGCCCTTTCCAACATACTTTATCTTGTCAACGAAGAAAGAAAAAAATTGAGTTTTTACGTGGGAAGCACCGGCGTTGTCGAAAACCTGCTTCTCGGTATTTTGGAGGTTAAATATAAATGTCAGTAACGATAGTCGGCATAAAATTTAAGAACTCGTGCAAGGTGTACTATTTCAGCCCCGAGAACATTTCGTTTTCGGAAGGCGACGCTGCGATTGTCGAAACGGCGCGCGGCACGGAATACGGCGAAGTCGTGCTCTCAAACCGCGAAGTCGACGACAAAGACGTCGTGCAACCTTTGAAACCCGTTTTAAGGAAAGCCACCGACGCCGACAAAAAACAGGTGGAAAAAAACCTTGCCATGCGCCCCGAAGCCATTCGCATCGCAAACGAGAAAATCGAAAAACACAACCTTAATATGAAGCTTGTGGACGTGGAATACACTTTTGACCGTCAGAAGATTATCTTTTACTTCACGGCGGCGGGACGAGTCGATTTCCGCGACCTTGTCAAAGACCTTGCGGGCGTGTTCAGAAACCGCATCGAACTTCGCCAGATTTATGAACGCGACGACGCGAAAATGCGCGGCGCGCTTGCCCCCTGCGGACGGCCGTGCTGCTGCAACACCTGTCTTCCCGACTTTGCGAAAGTTTCCATCAAAATGGCGAAACTGCAAGGACTGTCGCTTAACCCCACAAAAATCAGCGGCGTTTGCGGACGTCTTATGTGCTGCTTGAAATTCGAGAACGATTACTACGCCGAAATGTACAAAAAAATGCCCAAGGTCGGCAGTCGCGCAAAAACTCCCGACGGCGAAGGCGTCGTGGAAAGCAACGACATCTTAAAACAGCAGGTCAAAGTCAAAATCATGGACAAAGACGGCAGTTTCGACGTCAAAACCTATGACCTTAAAGACGTGTCGGCACGCGTGCATCAATCGGTGGAACCCGACGATTCTTCGGACGACGAGGAACTCAAAAAACTTGAAGATTGATATATAAATATGTCTTTTTTGGAATATCGACAAAATATTTTGTGTCGAACATGAGATATTTTTGTTGACAATTTTCTTTTATAAGTTTATATTACGGGCTATGAAATCAGAGAAATCGAAAAAAATTTTAAGTCGTGTCGGGTTTTACGGTCTTTTGATATTCTTCGCACTGCTTCGCGCGGTGGCGTCGTACGTCTTTATTGTCCCGAACGCATTTGCCCCGGGCGGCGTAGGCGGTATCGCGAGTATCGTGTACAACGTCGTCAATCTGTACGACCATAAACTTGCGGAAAGCGTGTTCAACCCCGCCGTCACGATTTTCGTGCTGAATCTGCCGCTTGTTATCGCGTCGTTTTTCACGCTCAACAAACAATTTGCAATCAATACGACCATAATAACCGTCGGATATTCGGGCTTTATGGCACTGTTTTCCGCACTTAAACTGCCCGTATTTCAAGGCTCGGGCATGGAAAGCAGTCTGACGATAATCTCGGCAATCGCGGGCGGCGTCATTTCGGGCGTTGCACTTGGCGGCTCCCTTCTTACGAACAGCAGCGCGGGCGGCACGGATATACTTGGGAAAATCGCAAACAAGAAAAAGCCCGAACTTAATACAAGCTGGTTTATTTTCCTGTTTGACAGCATCGTCGTTTTGCTGTCGGGTATCGTCGGTCTGCTGTCGGCAAAAGGCATGGACGCGAACACGACCTTCGTCAAAATCGCTTCCCCGATATTTTACTCGTTCATCACCCTGTTTTTGACAAGCGAGGTTGCGGACGTCATCACGACGGGTACACAATCCAGCGTCGTGTTTAATATCATCACTGATAAGGCGGAAGAAGTCGGCGACGCAATCGTGCAAATCCTGCACCGCGGCGGTACGATAATCCACGCGGAAGGCATCTACACAAATTCCACCAGAAAAATCCTGGTCTGCGTCGTGAAGAAAAAGCAATCCGCCCTGCTCAAACAAATCATAAAAGACGTTGATCCCGACGCGTTCACCTATATCAATAAGGCGAAAGAAGTCAGCGGATTCGGCTTCCGCAACAATCAATAACAGCGCGCAGCGATATAAAAAACAAAAAGCACCGAAATATCGGTGCTTTAATTATATCGTTTCCCTTCCGGGCGATGCGTCGCACACTTCTCTTTTGAAATCACGTTATCGCAAGCGATAACGCTCACTCTTTTGCTTGTGTGCTCCTTCTCCCCACGGGTACACAGTATCCCGCGGGGTCCCCTGTTTATGCTCGGAATGACATAGTACTTCGTACGGAATAATTCTCTCTAAAAAGTCAGAATTTTGATGAAGTTTTGATGTTTCTTTTGGGGTTCTGAAAATCCTAGTGTACTTGGCGTACACGGATTTTCGGGTTCCCGAAAAAACTCAAAAGGTCGCAAAATTATGACTTTTTAATAGGTTTCATTGTGGGGAACAACAAAACATCCCTTATCGTCTCCGCACCCGTAACAAGCATTACAAGACGGTCAACGCCGACGCCTAATCCGCCCGTCGGGGGCATGCCGTATTCCATTGCGGTGAGATAATCTTCGTCGATGTCGTTGGCTTCTTCGTCGCCCTGTTTTTTGAGTTCCGCCTGAGCCTCGAATCTGCCGCGCTGGTCGATGGGATCGTTAAGTTCCGAAAAAGCGTTGGCGTATTCCCTACCGTTTATGAACAACTCAAAACGCTGGGTGTAGCCGGGATGATCGGGATCGCGCTTTGCAAGCGGGCTGATTTCCACGGGGTGTCCGGTAAGGAACGTGGGCTGAACGAGTTTATCTTCGACGTAAGCCTCGATAAACAGATTGAGAATGTCGCCTTTTTTGTGGCGTTGTTCGTATTCGATATGATGCTCTTTCGCAACCGCCCTTGCTTCTTCCAAAGTTTCGATTTTGTCAAAGTCGACGCCTGCGTACTTTCTGACCGCCTCGACCATCGAGATTCTTTCAAAAGGTTTGTCAAGGTCCAAATCCACGCCGTCGAAGGTGATTTTGCCCGTACCGCAAACTTTGTTTGCGACGTATCTGAACATACCTTCGGTGATGTCCATCATACCGTGAATGTCGGTGTATGCCTCGTAAAGTTCCAGCAAAGTGAACTCGGGATTATGGCGTTGATCCATACCTTCGTTTCTGAAAACTCTGCCGATTTCGTAAACTTTTTCAAACCCGCCGACGATAAGGCGTTTAAGATAAAGTTCCAGAGCAATACGAAGGTACATATCGATATCGAGCGTGTTGTGGTGCGTAATGAACGGCCTTGCGTTTGCGCCGCCCGCGATGTTGTGCAGAACGGGGGTTTCGACTTCCAGATATCCTTTTTCGTCCAAAAAGTTTCTGATTTCGCGAAGGACCATACTACGTTTCACGAAAACCGATTTTACTTCCGGATTGACGATAAGGTCAACGTAACGCTGACGATAACGAAGGTCGGTGTTGGTAAGTCCGTGGAATTTTTCGGGAAGCGGCAAAAGCGACTTTGAAAGAAGTTTCACCGACGAAACGTTGACAGTGGTTTCGCCCATGTGCGTCACGAAAACTTCGCCGGTAACGCCGATGATATCGCCGATGTCGTATTTTTTGAATTCCGCATACGGCTCGTCGCCCAGAACGTCGCGCTTAAAGTAAAGCTGAATCTGTCCGTCGCCGTCAAGGATATGCGCGAAACTTGCCTTGCCCATAACGCGTTTGCTGACAAGTCTTCCGGCAAGCGACACGGTTTTGCCCTCGTATTTTTCAAAATTATCGACGATTTCTTTGGACATCGCCGTTTTATCGAAGCGGACTTCTTTGAAAGGATCTTTGCCCGCGTCCTGCAAATCGCGCAGTTTGTCGCGGCGAACCTTGATAAGTTCGCTTAAATCTTCCTGTTGTTCGTTGTTTCGGACGTCGTTTTCTGCCATTTTGACCTCTTATGCGTTAATGCTTAAAATTTTGAATCTTGCTTCGCCGCCGGGGGTGGTAACGACGACTTCCTGTCCTTTTTTCTTGCCGATGAGCGCGCTGCCGAGAGGAGATTCGTTGCTGATAAGATTTTCTTCGATTTTCGCTTCCGAAACGCCGACGATTTTATATTCGAGCTTGTCCCCGAATTCCAGATCCTGAAGTTTTACGATGCAACCGACGCTGACGGTTTTGGTATCGATCGTGCTTTCGTCGATAATCGTGCAGTTGCTGAGCATTTCGTTGATTTCACGAATGCGCTTTTCAAGGAAACCCTGCTCTTCTTTGGCGGCGTCGTATTCCGCATTTTCGCTGAGATCGCCGAACTCACGGGCGATTTTGATTTTTTCCGCCATTTCTTTGCGACCTGTCGAACTGAGTTCGTCATATTCGCGTTTTAATTTGTCGTAGCCTTCCTTGGTTAAAAAAACTTCTTTTTCCATTTTTCTTCTCCATAAAAAATCAAAGGCATATAAAATATGCCAATGTCTATTGCCCTATTATACTTGCGACTTTTCGTTTTGTCAATGGTTTTGACCGCCTTACGGGCGCGCTATCGCGCCAAAATGTGCGAAAAAAGACGAAAAACGGCAAAAAATGAAAATTTTCGGGGCTTTGTTATCAATAAACTGACCGTCAGTACAAAATTGTACTTTAATACAAAAATCTCTTTACAACCGTATTATTTTAGTGATATAATCAAAATATATTAAAAGGAGATTTTATGGCACCATTGGAAACGTCACGCCGTCTGCGCAAAAAAAACAACACCCACAAAGCGTTGTTGCACGCGGCGAAAAAACTGTTTGAAGAAAAAGGTCTCGGGAACGTTACCATCGACGAAATATCGGAGGCGGCGGACGTATCGCGCAGCACTTTCTTCACTCACTTCAATTCGCTGGACGACCTTATGGAACAAATCGCGGCGGAAGAAATCAACGACCTTGTTTCGGTCTTTGAAGAATCCGAGCAGGAAGTTTCCATATCGGCGCTCATCGACAAACTCGTCGACGACACGATTCCTTACCCTTACCTTACGGGCAATCTTTTAATGCGCGGTATCCTGTGCAAAGGCGAAAGCAGTTTCTCGAAAATTTACGATATTGCGGCGGAGCGCATAAAAACGCACGCGGCATACGCGAAACTTCTGGAAACTTTCACTCCCGAGGAACTTTCGGCATATATCCTCGGCGCATATTTCGGAATTGTTTTTCAACGCTTCATCAAAAACAAACCCTTTGACGACGTTGAAATCAAACAGTCAATCGATAAATTTATTAACTATTTAAAACGTTAGGAGGACTTCACTATGAGCAGAAACGGTTACGCTTGCGAACAAGGCAAATGGCCGAAAGCGCAAGACATCTACAACGAGTTGCACGAACTCACGAGCAAACCCATCTATTGCGTATCGGACGCAGCGTATAAGGACATCGTCGAAAACTACTTCGACAAACAATGCGCGAAATCCAAAGCAATCACCACCGAGGCAAAACAATATATCCCCGGCGGCGTTCAGCACAACCTTGCTTTCAACAAACCCTTCCCCATGTGCATGGTAAAAGCCGAAGGCGCATACCTTTACGACGCGGACGGCAACAAATACTTCGACTTCCTGCAAGCGGGCGGCCCGACAATCCTCGGCAGCAACTTCCCCGAAGTTCAGGAACAGGCGATCGAACTTATCAAATCCTGCGGTCCCGTTACCGGTCTTTTCCACGAAGCGGAACTTCTGCTTGCAAAAGAGATCAATAAACATATGCCTGCGTGCGAAATGTTCCGTATGCTCGGCTCGGGCACAGAATCCGTCATGGCGGCAATCCGCGTATCCCGTTGTGCAACCAAAAACAAACGCGTCATCAAAGTCGGAGGCGCATATCACGGCTGGTCCGACCAGATGGTCTATGGTCTGAAAATCCCCGGAAGCCGCAACCTTCTTGAAAGCCACGGCATTCCCAAAGGCTGCTACGGCTCCACCGACGAAGTCCGCCCCAACGACCTGAAAATGCTGGAAGGTATGCTCAGACGCAATAAACTTCGCGGCGGCACGGCTTGCGTCATCGTTGAACCCGTGGGCCCCGAAAGCGGCACTCGTCCCATTGACTTCGATTACAACCAGAAAGCCCTTGAACTTGCCCACAAATACGGCGCGCTCTTCATCTTTGACGAAGTCGTTACCGGTTTCCGTATGGGTCTTGGCGGAGCGCAAGGCTTCTTCAACGTCAAACCCGACCTTACCATCTTCGGCAAAATCATCGCCGGCGGTTATCCCGCAGCGGGCGGCGTAGGCGGCAAACGCGAATACATCTCCCTTATGGCGGCGGGCGTCGCGGGCCTTGGCAAAAAAGCGTACGTCGGCGGCACTCTCGCGGCGAACCCCTTGTCCGCATACGCAGGATATTGCTGCATCAAAGCCATCGAAAAATACAACGCTTGCGAAAAAGCGGGTATTGCGGGCGACAGACTTGCGGCAGGCCTTAAAGCCCTTGTCAAAAAACACAATCTTCCTTACGTCGTTTACAACCAGGGCAGCATCGTTCACCTTGAATGCACCGGCGCAATGAGCTTCGATTACAGCAGTTTCAGCTTCCTTAAATCCGCTTTGGGACTTCTCAAAAACAAGCCCGAAATGGAAGCCCGCGCAGAAGCCATGAAAGATATGGGCGCAGCGTACATGGCAAACGGTATCGTTACCCTTGCAGGAAGCCGTCTTTACACCTCCATGGCGGACACCGACGAAGTCATCGACGCCGCGCTTGAACGCTTTGACAAAGTTTTCTCTCTCGTAAAAGCACAAGGCACGCCCGAACTTCAACGCAGTTTCGAAAAACCCAAAAAGAAATAATCGCTAAAACTTGCGGGCGGTTTTTTCCGCCCGCTGTTTTTAATAAGGAGTCGTTATGAACGAAAAACTCAAAAACACAATGGTTGAGTACGCGCATAAGGTTTACGACGAAAATCTTTTCGGCGCGCACACCAACAACATCAGCACAAGAGTGGACTCGGAAAGTATGCTTATCACCAAATCGGGGGTTAAATTCAAAGATTTGACCGTTGAAGATATCATTGAGGTAAAATTCAACGAAACCGACAAATGCCCTTCCGACACTCTGAAAGACGCGCTTTTGCACGTTAAACTGTACGGCGCGCGTCAGGACGTCGGCGCGATTATGATTACTTCGCCCGTGTTCGCACTGACCGTCGCAAATAAAAAAATCACCATTCCGCCCGTTCTGGACGATATGGCGCAAATCGTCGGCCCTACCGCAAGAACCGCAAAAACCAACGACATCTTTGGCATTTCCAAGGCGCTTAAAGGCCGCGGAGCATGCCTGCTTTCGGACATCGGTATTCTTTCGACAGGCACGACGCTCAACGAAGCGTTCACCGCTTGTCTTGTCCTTGACAAAGCCGCCCATACCCTTATCATGGCGCAAGCCGTCGGCGGCTGCAAACCCGTCGGCAAAATCGGCGCGGTGCTGGAACACGTCGTGTATCGCAAAAAATACAGCAAGACGAATCAGGAAGCGCTTTTGAAAGCCGAGCGCGAATAGGAGGTTTATTATGGCATTTACCGAAAAAGAATTAAGACAAATGGTCAAAGACGCAGGCGTCAGAATGCTGGAAGAAAACCTCGTGCAAGGCACCTGGGGCAACATCTCGATCCGCCTTGACGAAAAGCACGCGCTTGTCACCCCGTCGGGACTCGATTACGTCGTTATGACGCCCGACGACCTTCCCGTCGTCGATATCGAAACGCTTGAATGGACGGGCCCCCGGAAACCCACAAGCGAAAGGAAAATCCACGCCGCTATTCTTCGTGCGCGTCCCGAAATCAACGTCGTTCTGCACAGCCACCCCACCTGGGGCGCAACCTTTGCAAGCACGCACCTTTCATTGCCCGCTTTCAACGATAAAATGAAAAAGTATCTTCTGGGCGACGTCCGTTGTGCAAAGTACGGACTTGCGGGAACCAAAAAACTTACGAAAAATACCGTCGCCGCAATGGAAGGCAGAAACGCCTGCTTCCTTGCAAACCACGGCGTTTTCGTGTGCGGGAAAACTCTGGAAGACGCTTTCGAAGCGTGCCGCGCTCTGGAAGAAGGCTGCAAAACCTATATCGAGCAAAAGACCGTCGAAAAGGCAAAAGCCGACAAATACACGACCGAACTTTCGCTGGAACTTTTCAAAAAGACTTATAAGAAATAATTTGACACAACAGAAAGCCGCGGAATTTCCGCGGCTTTTTTGTTTTCTTTCGTTATCAAATTTGTATGTGATTTGTCGGCTTATTGTCCCTTGCCGATTTCCTTAAACCTTTTTTCAAGCGCGGCAAGTTCCTCCTTTGACCTTGTCGCTTTCAGGTAATCGACGTACTTTCTGGTGTCGGAAATTACCGTGGCGTTTGATAATTTGTCCGCTTCTTTTATTGTATAATTCTTCCCGATATTTTTCATCGCGTGACAATATACAAGCAGTTTTTTGACTTTTTCAATCGAAATATCGTTGTCATCTGCCATTTTTGCAAGTTCGCGCTCCGAATACTTGCTGAAAACCTTTTCTTTTGCGACTTCGTTTTCGTAAAATTCAAGGTGGCGTTCGCTGAAAACATCGTAAAGCGTTGCGGCGTTTGACGCGCCGCGGTTTTCAAAACCCGCGATGAAAAACACCGCCGCCGTCATCATAAACAATAAGCATTTTTTCATATCTCTGATAGCGTGTCGGAAAATTAAAAGAATATACTAATTAAAATAAAATTGCTTTTTTCAAAGAATAATGATAACATAAGCGTATGGACGAACAAAACGTAAAAAACGAAAAGAAAAAAGAACTTCTGAATATTTATTGGTTTTTGCTTATGGTGATGGCGGCGGTAAGTCTTGTCAACCTGCTGGCGATTTCCACGGACAGCATGAAAGCCGCCGCAATCGTGAACGTCTTCCTACTTTTTGCGATCCCCCTGACCTTCGTCTTGGGATATATCGATTTCAGAAATTTTGCGCCGATGAGCGTCAAAAAAGAGTTTGCGTACGACGCGACGGCGGTCATCGCGCTTTTTATCTCGCTCATTCACTTCAACGTCCGGAACTACACTTTCATGCAGGACTACACCGACGAAAATACTTATATCATATGGGTGTCGGTGTTTGCGGCGTTGTACCTTGCAATCGCTTTCATTTGCCTAATTTTGACGTTTCTGAACTTCCACAGCAGAAAAAAACAAACGAAATATTACTACGCGACGGCGATTGCGTCGATTGTCAGCTGCGTGTTCCTTACCGCGTTCAACTACAACACGACGGTTACGATATTCTGGGCGCCGCTGAAACTTATGGGGATTCAGGACGGCTTCGTCGTTGACCTGGGGATAACCGTCCTTGCCCTTCGCGTTATCGTGGAATACGGCATTTTCATTTTCCACGCCGTGCGCGAAAAGCAAAAAGGAGGGCTCCCCGAGGGTGAAGAAACCGAATACAAAAAATGCGTGTTTATTCCGTCGGTTATCGCCGTCGTCTTTATGCTTGTCAACGTGATTGTCCTTCCGATAATCAGCGGTATGCAGAACTTTTATCCTGATAAAAAGCAAGGGCTTTTCATCGCGTACGAAATTGTCGAAAGCCTTTCCGTCGCCGCCCTGCTTGCGTCGGGCATCGCAATCTGCTGCTTCAAAAAAAAGAGCGAAAAGTACGGCGAAATTTATTTAAGGCAAGGGCTTGCAAGCATAATCTTTGCGCTTGTTTACGCGATTATGGACTTTATCCCCGTGGGCACACTTATCGGCGGAAACATTATAAAGGCGCAAATCGCGTCCGACGTTTTCCATTCGTCGATAAAAATCGGCGGGCTTGCCATTTACACCTTATACGTCGCACTGCGTAAGCCCCTGAACGAAACCCTGAAAAAACTTGACGAAGAATACGCCGAAAAACATTCTACCGAAAATTACAGCATCTGATTTTTGCGGACGGGCAATCGTCCGCTTTTTTCCGGCAATAATATACCCCTTGAAAAGGCGCAAAAAAAAGGCACGCTGAACAGCGTGCCCTTTGCATTGTTGAAGATTATTGTTTCTTCTGGTCGTCAAGATACGTGCCTTGCGCGTAATATGCAACCGTGAAGAGCTGTGCCGAAAGTTCGTTGCCGAATTCGGGCGCGCCTTCGATGGACAGATATCCTTTTTGCATATAAGGAATCATCTCGACCTTGCTCATGAGAATTTCAAGAGCGTGTTTGGGAGAGTCGAAGCGCATGCACACGAAAGGTTTGCAACGTTTGCATTCGCCGCGTCCCGAAACGGTCTGACCGTCCTTAACGCGGAGCCAGCCTTGGAGTTTTTCGTGACCGGTAACCGCAAATGCGTACACACGGTCGGGGCTGCCTTCCGTAAAGTGCTTGACGTCGGGATGTTCAACCCTGTTAAGTTGGCTGACGCCGACGGTAAGAAGGTTGATGTAAAGCAAGACCAAAAGTTCCTGATCTTCGGGTTTTTCGGGAACGTCGGTGGCTTGCAGCAGTCCCGCCATTCTGAGAAGCGTCATAAGGATGTTCACGAAAGTGGGAAGGTGTGCGAGCGCGCCCTTGATTTTGGGAAGCGGCATACCTTTTCCGGTGAAGAACAGAATGAACTTCTCGGGGGTTGAAAATTCCAGTTCGATATCAGGATGGGGGTGGGTTTCACCGGTGTGAGTTTCCCACTTGCCGTCCTTGACAACGAAGTGCGTTGAAAGTTTTCCGGTCTTCTTGAATTCCGGCGACAAAACGCTGATCTGGAAAACGAAGTTTTTACCCTTGAATTTCTTTACGAATTTCGGATCGTTTTCCGCAACGGTTTTTGCCAAAGGAATCGCGGCGAAGAAGAAAATTCTCAATGCATACTTATCGCCTTGAGTCATTGCCATAATACTATACCTCGTCTACCCAGTTTGCGCCCTGCGGAGCAAGTTTGACGGCTGCGCCGACTTTTGCGGATTCCGCTTTGACGGCAGAGCCTTTGACGCCTTCTTTTTCGAAGTCCTGATTGATGACTTCAAGAGCGTTTTTCACGATGCCTTCCGCATCGATTTCGTGCATAGCCATAAGGTCTTCGTGGAGACCGATTTTGCTGAACTTGTCTTGGAGGCCGAGTTTTCTGAACGCGCAAGCCTTACCTGCTTCGATGACGACTTCCGCAACCGCGCTGCCGAGACCGCCGATAACGGTGTGGTCTTCCGCGGTGATGATACGACGAGTGTCGTTGACCGCAGCAAGGATTGCTTCCTTATCGATAGGTTTAATGGTGTGCATGTTCAGCACGCGAGCGTTGATGTCGTGGTCGTATTTAAGGATCTTCGCAGCCTGAACAGCCTGATATACGCAGCTGCCGCACGCGATAATGGTGATGTCGTTACCTTCGTTAAGGAGAACGGCTTTGCCGACTTCGAAGTCGTAGTTGTCGTCCGCGTAAACGTTGGTGTCGAAACCACGGTTAATACGAATGTAGAAAGGACCTTCGGTGTTTGCAGCCGCTTCGACCGCTTTGCCCGTTTCGATACCGTCGGCGGGGCAGATAAGCGTCATGTTGACAAGCGAACGGATAACCGCGAAGTCTTCGATTGCGTGGTGGGTGGAGCCCGCCTGACCGAACGACGTACCGCCGTGCGTGCCGATGATTTTCACGTTGACGTTCTGATAGCAGATATCGGTGTGAATCTGGTCAAGCGCGCGGAGCGACGCGAAGACGGAGAAGGAAGACGCGAAAGGAATGAATCCGCATTTCGCAAGACCTGCCGCCATGCCGTACATGTTCTGTTCCGCAATACCGACGTTAATGGTTCTTTCGGGGAATTTTGCCGCGAAGTCGCCGATTTTCGTCGAGCCTTTAAGGTCGGCGGTAAGAGCGACGATTTTGGGGTTTTGTTCGCCGAGTTTTACAAGAGTTTTGCCGTAAATTTCGGCAGTTGCCATTGATGTGCTTTCAAGCGCAGTATATACTAATCCGCCAGCCATAATTAAATGCCCTCCTTTTCAGCCACAGCGATTCTGGATTTCTTGTATTCGTCCAGATCGTGCAAGCAGGTTTCATACATTTCGTCGTTGATGGCGCCGTAGTGCCATTTGAAGTTACCGGACGTAAGTTTCATACCTACACCCTTGATAGAGTCGGAGATGATGCAAACGGGTTTGCCGTTCGGTGCTTTCTTTGCGTATTCGATAGCGTCGCAAATTTCGTCGAAACGATGTCCGTTGATGACTTTGGTGTCGAAACCGAAAGCGGTCATTTTGTCCGCAAGGGGTTCAAGCGCCATAACGTCTTCGGTGTTGCCGTCGATACTGAAATGGTTGCGGTCGATGATAACGACGCAGTTCGTGAGTTTGAAGTGCGAGATTGCCATGAACGCTTCCCAGCAGGAACCTTCGTCAAGTTCGCCATCGCCGGTCATAACGTACGTGGTGTAGTTTTGTTTGTTAAGACGTGCCGCATAAGCCATGCCGAGAGCAAGCGAGGGGCCGTGTCCCAACGAACCGGTGGACGCGTCAAGACCTTTGACCTTATTGCTGTCAAGGTGCATTCCGAGACGGCTGCCGGTAAGGTTGAAGGTTTTGAGTTCTTCTTTGTCGACAAGACCGAGGTCGGCGAACATACCCGCAAGGAAAATGCCGATGTGTCCTTTGGACACGATGCATCTGTCGCGGTCGGGATCGTCGGGGTTCTTCGGGTCGAAATTCATATACTTGTAATAAAGAGCAGTGAGGACGTCGGCTGCGCTCATGCTGCCGCCGATATGCCCGCTGGAACAATGCGTGGTGTAAAGACAAAGTTTGCGCAGTTCGTCAGCCTTTTCTTCAAGCCTTATCCACTCTTGTTTAGTTAAAGCCATAATTGATTCCTCCTAAAATTATTTAATGAGTTGTGCCTGGGGATAGCGTTCACGAACTACTTTGTACGCTTCGTCCGCAACTTCCCAAGTGTATTGGATGTCCTCATTGCTGAGTGCATAGTTGATGAAGTGGTTGTGGTGGCTGGTGAAGAATACGCCGCGTTTTACGCACTCGCATACCCAGTCCTGATGGATAACGCGCGAAGGAAGGTCGTTCGCAAGGCGCAGATAGAACATGCCCGGTTCGCCTGTGACGCGGAGGTCGAATCCGTTGTCTTTTGCGATTTCTTTAAGGCCGTCGGTAAGTTTCTTGCCTTTCTTTGCGTTTTCTTCGGTAGCGTTCAACGCTTTTGCCTTGCGAAGGGTTGCGATACCCGCCGCAAACGGTACTGCCGAAAGCCAGTAGCTGCCGGTGTACGCGATGTCGGACGTCGCGTTGAGAAGTTTCTTGTTGCCGCAGAGGCACGATACGTTGTATCCGTTTGCGATTGCCTTGCAGAAGCAGGACAAGTCGGATTTAATGCCGTAATGGTAATCGGAACCGTTGATGTCGATACGGAAGCCCGCGCGTACGTCGTCGATAATAAGAACTACGCCGTATTTGTCGCAGATTTCGCGAATCTTCTGCCAGTATCCGGGGGCGGGCAGTTCGTTATCCGCAAAGTTACCGTGTTGATAAGGTTGCGAAATGAAGCCTGCGATTTGTCCTTCGTACTGTTGGCAGAGAGCCTCGAATTGTTCGGGATGGTTCCACTCGATATAAAGGTTGTTGCAAACGTCTTCTTCGATGATGCCCGAATAGCCGAGTTTTTGCGTCCAGGGAGATACGCCGTGGTACCAGCCTTTCGTCAAAACCATTTTCTTGCGTCCGGTATAAGCACGCGCGATCATCATCGCAAACTGCGTGACGTCGTTGCCGTTCTTTGCGAAGAATGCCCAGTCAGCCATATTGATGGTCTTGCAAACTTCTTCCGCAAATTCGACGGTGATATCGCTGATAAGCGTGGTGCAGTCGCCCTTCTTTCTCTGAGCGGCGGCGGCAGCGTCGACGTCGGGATCGTTATAGCCCAGATAGTTGGGGCCGTAACCGCACATATAGTCGATAATTCTGTTGCCGTCGATATCGTATATGTACGCGCCTTGCGCGTGATCCATATATAAAGGATACGACGATACGGGAACCATACAGCCCTCGGAAGGTCCGAGATGTCCGTAAATGCCCGCGGGGATACAATTCAGAGCCCTTTTGAAAGTGGCCTGGCTTTTGGTAACGTCAATTATCTTTTTGGGTTCGTAAACGAGATTCATAATTTCCTCCTATCCGAGATATGCGCTGACGAGGTTGAGCATCTTTGCCATTTGTTCCAGCATATCGAGACGGCCTCTTACCTGGAAGTCGCCGCTGCCCATACCGCCGAAACTCGACGCGTTGCCGTTCAGCAAGTCGTGCGCGAATTCCATATTCGCAAAGAACATTTGTGCCGACCAGTCGTCGATTGCGCCCTTTGCTCCGTAAAGTTTGTGGTCTTTGACGGTGATGTTGAGTTGCGGACCGCCGGGGATACCCGCAGCAATCTTGCCGTCGCACATACGCTTTGCACAAAGTTTGCCGACCTTATCGCTGTTTGCGACTTCGCAGAGTGCGAACAACGCGGTGTACAGCGTGAGAGTCGTGTTGATTTTGAAATATTCGGGATCTTTCAAAAGTTCCGCCTTCTTGTCCGCCGCCGGTTGCAGGAAATACGAAAGTCTGTCGGCGAGCTTCGTGAATTGATTGAGAAGGAATCCTACTTTGAATACGTTGTAGAAAATAGGTATGACCGTCTTGGGTTTACCGTTAGCATCCTTGGGCGGATCGATAAGGTTGTTGAAATGCTCCGCCGAAGTGAAGAAGAGTTGCAGTCCGGCGTGTTTTTTGCCGCGATTGAAAGTACACTTGCCGTGATCGAAATCTATGGTTGCGCTTCCTACGTCGGGCACGTTGAACTGTACGGAAAGTTTGGTATCCTTGATGATGTCGGCGGACGCTTTGTCCATTGCACATAAATCTTCAAGGTTCCTTAAGACAGCAAACAGATTTATTTTTGCCTTGGTGATGTTGTCCATAGGATATCCCCCTTTTTATAGAATTTAGTAATTTAATCTTATCATAAAACCGCGCCATTTTTCAATCCTTAATCAGATAAAAATATTATTTTTTACACTCGTCTTGTTTTGTATGGAAAAGAACGTGTGTTTTTAAGGCGATTTTTGACAAAACGGCGCGTTTGTATTTTCTTTTTTAATAAAATCGTATGCGCGTTTTCCCCTCTTTTGTCTTTTTCTTTTGCCGGGCGGCGGAAAATTGTTGCATAGTGCGGCGATTTTTATTATAATTATCGTAATAAATCTTGGAGGAATTTTATGTCATTATTAAGCACTGCTTTTTTTGTCGATGACTATATCAAATATTTATTATGCAACCGCTTCCCCGGAAAAGGGCTTACGGAAGTGAAAGATATCGTCTATGACGAGGAACATCCCGACACGGGAAAACTCGATATTATTTACGACGAAAAGCAACGCGGAAAACTTACGGAAGGAAAGTTCCCCGTGTTCTTTAATATCCACGGCGGCGGCTGGATCGAAGGCGACAAAAAAATGCGCCGCGGCTATTGCCAACATATGGCGCGCACGGGCGCTTTCACCGTCAATATCAGTTACGGTCTCGGTCCGAAATACCGCTTCCCCGACTACATGAAACAGGTCTACAAGGCTCTGCAATGGGTTGTCGCCAACGCCGACAAATACGGCCTTGACCTTGACAACTTCGTCATCTCCGGCGACAGCGCGGGCGGACACCTTTCCATGGTGACGATAAACTGCCAGAATCACCCCGAATATCGCGAACATCTGGGACTTCCCGACGTCGATATAAAAATCAAGGGTGCGATTCTCAACTGCCCCGCAATCGACTTCGAAGGCAAAATCATCAACCTGCCCGTTATCCGCACAATGACTTATCACTGCACCGGCATCAAACACTACAAAAAACTCAAATCGGAGTACGAATATTACAACGAATTGCAGGTATTTCTCGGCGTCGAGAAACCCTTCCCCCGTCTGTTCCTTAACAACGGCATGCAGGACGTCTTCACGAACGGCGGCAGCAAGAAACTGAGAAAAGCGCTGGAAGCAAAAGACATTCCTTACGAATACTTCTGCGCGTGGGAACCGCTCAACTCTTTCCACGACTACAACCTGAAAACGTGGATGCCCTCGGCGCGCATCGTCCTTAAAAAGGAAAAGGACTTCCTGTGGCGCGTATATCAGGATAAATAACGAAAATCCGCTTTGTGGCAAAAAACAAACCACCGATTTTTTTTCGGTGGTTTTCTTTTGTGCTTTTCGTGTTTTCGCGGGTTTTATTAAATGCGGGATTCGATATATTTTACGACGTCGCCGATGGTATGAAGGTTTTTCACGTCTTCTTCTTCGATGGTGATGCCCCATTCGTTTTCGGCGTCCATCAGAAATTCCACGATGTCCAGACTGTCCGCGCCGATGTCTTTGATAATATCGGAATCTTCGGTGATTTTGCTTTTGTCGATGCCGAGTTGTTTTTCAAGCATGTCTTTAATTTTATCAAGTACCATTTCAAAGTCCTCCGTTTCGGAATATGTTTTATTTTACTAAATCTTTTTCGATAAGTCAATCGAGATCGACGAAAATAACGGGCTGGTCTTCCGCAACGACCGTGCCGACGTATCCCGCGAAAATGTTGAGCGGCGTTGCGACGACGCGCTTGCCCTCGTAAAACAAATCGCCCGACACGTCGTTTGACCTGACGCCCGAAAGCCCCTCGCTCGTGAGTTTGAGATAGGCTTCCTTTCTCGTCCATACCGCAAGAAAAGTTTCAAGGTCTTTGACTTCTTTCGCCTCGCCTTTCGTGAAAACGTTTTCGACGACTTTCTGATAAGCGCGGGGACGGAACTCCTCGATGTCGATTCCGACTTCCGTCTGCGCCATTGCGACGACGACAAGCGCGCCGCTGTGCGAAATCGAAAACCTTACGTCGGGATAATCCTTGAAATAAGGTTTGTCGTTGTGGTTTTTAAGCTCGGTAAGTTCTCCTTCGAGCTTGGTTTTTTTCATGGTTTCAAGATATTTCGTCAGGCATTCTTCCAGAAGTTCACGCCTGTCGTACTCACCGTATTTTGCAAAAATAATCATTTCTTTCTCCTTATATCAAAAATGCGGCATACTGCAAAAAGTGCAGTTTACCGCATAATTTTGGTTGTTTAACCTTGTTTTTGTTTTTCTTTCTTCTTGCGACGAACATGGTCGGGACGATAAATAATGCTCATTTTATCAACCGTTTTTATGAATATCGACGGCAGGAAGAAATTGTGCTTTTGCTTCAAAATTTTGTCGGCGGTTTTCATAATGCCCGCCCCGTCTTCACGGGTGAGCGGCGCGGAAAGATGCGACGGCCAGAACACGTCGTATCCGTCGATTTTCAAAAGTTTTTCCTGCGTTTCGCGGTATTCCTCGATTGACGTCGCGTGCGCCAGAAACATCAGCATAAGCGGGTTGAACGTGTCGCCCGAAAACATTATGCGGTCGCTCCTCGACAAGAAACACAAGCAGCCTTCCGTGTGTCCCGGCGTCTCGAAAACTTCAATCTTTTTGTCGCCCAGGTCAAACGTGAACCCTTCGCAAATCGGGATAAGTTCCGGCTCCTTTTCGACCTTTTTCATGACCGCGTCCTTAAACTTTATGCACTTGAAAAACATAAGATAGCGCATAATGATTATGTAAAACTTGCGGTACAAAAGGGTTGCTTCCTTTACAATGTCTTTGTCGCGCCTGCCGACGTATATTTTGTCGAACTGCTCGCGGCCGCCGGCATGGTCGACGTGTCCGTGCGACAACACCATATCGTAAGGTTTCCCTTCGACAAGCCTTTCGATGACCGCCTTATAGTCGCCTACGCCCGTGCCGCAATCTATGCAAAGCGCGCGCTCGCTGCCCACGATCACGAACATTGTCGAAAGGTTGTATTCGTTGATTTTATAGATTTTCGGCGCGACTTCCTGCACGTCGTAATCTTTCAGTTGGGTTTTTAACGTTTTGTCGACGCTCATAATTTCACCTCGCGATATATTATATCAGCCTTTTCCTTAAAATACAAGGCTTAACGAATATCTTTTATTCTTCGCCCGGCTGTTTCGGACGGTATTTGTCCTTTTCGTTGAGACAATAGACTTTGATACCGCCGTCCACGATATATTCGCCGAGCTCGTTTGTCCCTTCTTCGCCGATAAGCGTAAGTTTTTCTGCAGAAAACTCCTCCCCTACAAAGGTTGGCACATACTCTTCGCCGTCTTTTCCGTCTGTCGTAAGATCGATTTCCGAAAACAACGTTACGACTCCTTCCTCCGTCAAATCGGCTATATCCGGGACGATAATCATCTTTTTCGCCGTGTCCGGAAGCGTGATTCTGCCGTTTGCGATTTTCTTGTCCGTCCTTTGTCCGTCAACGAAAACGATGTAGTCGCTTTCGTTTGCTGCGATTTTCAGTTTGTACGTTTTGAGCCCTGTGCTCTCACTCGTGCTGCCGATTACGACGATTTCTTCCGACACTCCGTCTGAAAACCCTTCGGCTGTCGCGACGATTTTCACTTTGTTTTCGCCCTGTTGAAGATACGTGGAAATATCCGCCGTTGTTTCGGTAACCGTCAGCACCTTTTCGCCGCCGACGTAAACGTCATACGCCGTTGCGCCGAGTACTTTCGTCCAGCTTATAACGCTTCCGCTTGCCGTGGGTACGGGTGACGAGAGCGCGCCCGTCTTAACAAAAGTCGCCGTTCCTTCCGCCGATTCATAATACCAGCCATTTGCGTTTGCGACAACCGCAATCGTGTAGGTTTTTACTTCCGCAACCTACGGCGAAACGTCAAAACTTTCTGCTGTAACGTTTGTGGAAATTATCCTGCCGTCGATTTTTATCGTGTAATCGACCGCGTTTTCAACCTTTGTCCAACTGACGATTGTCCCGTTTACGGCAACCGTCGGCGCCTCGAGCGTCAGGTAATTGCGGTAATATATCGTCGTTACGTCGGAATAATCGTAATTCCCGTTCGAAAGTGCCTGCACTTTCACCGCGTATTCGCCCGCTCCGTGCTTTGCGACAAGTTCCGAAAGGTCAAAACTCGTTCCCGAAAATCTGTCGACCTTTTCGATTTCGGTTTCCATAAAAGTTACGACGACCGAGTATTCGTTTGCGCCTTCCGACTTTGCCCAGGACACCGTTTTGTTTTCAACCAAAAGCCGCGGACTTTCAATGGTTTTACGACATTCGTACGTTGTGGTCGCCCACTCGCCCGCGTCATATCCTTTTCCGCCCGTCGCGCGCACTTTTATCGTATAATCCGCAGGAACGGACACTTTATCTGTCAAATCATACTTGTTATCGGTTGTTTTTAATATTTCGCCGTTCACGTCGATTTCATATCCGCTTGCGTACGAAACGCTGTCGAATGATAAAATCACCTTCCCGTCGACGCTTGTTATCCCGACGTTTTCCGGGGTGCCGAGTTGCATCACGTTGTCGTAAGAAAGCGTTGAAAACTTGCTGTCGAAAGTCAAACGATTGTCGCCGTTTGCGCGCACTTTTATTTCGTAATTTATCGGCGAAGTCAGTACGTCGTTAAGTTCGATCTCTGTTTTGGTCGCGGATTTTAAGACGGACACGCCGTTTATCACGACGTCATACGACACCGCTCCGTCAACCGCGGAAAACGACAGTTTCTTGTCGGCGGACATCGTAAGTTTTTCGGGCGCGGAAAGCGCGCGACCGATAACGAGCGTGGTTTCGTAAAAGTCGGACGTGCGCGTTTCGTCGGCGCAAATCGTCCTTATCTTTACCGAAAATTCGCTGCCGCTTTCGACGCTAATCGGCACCGTCGTTACGTCCTTTTCGACAACGTTCGTCGTTCCGTTTACAACGACTTCGTACCCGTTGTTGCCGGGGACGTTTTCAAAGGTCAGATAATAATTCCCGTCACGCTCGCTGACGGAAAGATTTTGCGGCGGCATCGTTTTGCCGTCGTTTGCAAAAGCAACGTCGCTTGCGCCAAACTGCGCAAAGACGGCGACAAGCAGCATAAACACCACCGCCGCGATTACTTTTTTCATTTTTTATTCCTCCTCATTATATATAATTTCGACCGAACTCGGCTTATAGCCGTCAAGCATGGCCGTGATCTTGATTTTTGCCGCGCTTGTGCCATTTTCCAGCACGTCGGATAACGCAAGCGACTTGTTTTCGTCAAGCTTGTCCGCGACGTTGACGCCGTTGATTTCGACAAGGAATTTCACGTCCTTTTCGTGGGAAACGGTCAGAACGCCGTTTTCGATTTTTGCAACGGGCGCGGAAAGCGTGCCTTTGAAGGTATATTCCGCCGCGAAGGACATTTCGCTTTCGGGGCGGTCGCCCGTCGCGCGGACGGAAAAAGCATATGTGCCGTTTTCTGTGAAAAGCGTATCGACGCGGATAAGTATGCTTCCGCCCGAAGCCTTCTTGCCTAGTGGCGTTTCAACCTTTTGCCCGTTCATAAAGATTTCGTAACCGCTTGCCGCAAGTACCTGTTGGAAAACAAAATAAACCTTGTCTTCTTCGATGAGCATACCGACGTTTTTCGGCGTATCGTACGGACGGACGTAATTTATATTTATTGCGCTTTCGTTCTCGCCGAAGCCGTCGCCGGATACTTTTACAAGCACGTTGTGCGCGCCGTCCGACACATTGTAATCCGCAAGGGAAAACTTCCCTCCGGAAGTAGTATTAAACAAAAATTCGCCGTCGATAAATATTTCGCACCTTTCGGCGTTTTCACCTTTGACAACTGAAATTCTTCTTCCGTCAAAAGATATTTCGGGCTTTGAAAGTCTTTTCAAAAACACCGCGTTTATTTTTGTGTTTTCGGATTTAATCGTAAAATTCAAGGTTTTATCGTAATATTTCGTCCCGTCAATCTCAAAATATGCAAAAACAAAGTTTTCGTCGTCGCTTGCGGAAACCGTGATTTCTTCGCCGAACACCGCGCTTTCGGGCGCCGCGACCACACACGTTTTGTCTGTCTTTTCAATTGTTATCGGATACTTCTTTTTTGAAAACCTAACAACGAAAACGCGATCGTTCGTTACCGTGAACGAGTATTCGCCGTTTGATGACACAAGATTATCTTTTTCGTAAATCCCGTTAATTTCAAAATGTTCTTTCGGGGTGATGGTAAGTGTTGCGGTTTCACCGTACTCGTACTTTCCCGCGCCCGAAACCGTCCCGTAATTTTCGTCAAAAAAAGTAAGCACGTCGTACCGGCACTTCGTCCCGACGATTTCAATGCCGTCCACGGAAAAACCGCCCACCGTGTAGGTATTGAAAGAATATCCTTCCCTTGAAAACGTGATTACGTCGCCGCTTTTAAGATGAGAAATGTTGAAGCATCCGCTTGAATCAAGCGAATAATCTGTTTTTATGCCGTTGACAAGAATTGAAATCTCAAAAAATTCGGCGTCCGTTATTACGATACCGCCGACAGAAAAGTCGTTATTTGTCTGTGTCTTGGAACAAGCCGAAAACACAAGTGTTGCCACCGCGAACAACGCGAGCAGCAAAATTTTCTTTCTCCCCTTCATTTTCCCCTGCTTCTGATCGTTTTTCTGTCCGTAAACTTTAATTAGTTTACCGCGGCAGCAAAAAGCCGTCAAGGTTTTTTTGGGGAAAAACGATAATTTGACATATATTTTGTCTTTTTTTACGATATTTTGCTAATATTCCAAAATTTTTCCCGACACTTGTCTAAAAATTGTTGTAAAATCAGCGCGCGTTTTTTCAGTTGGTTAGTGGCACTAACCAACTGAACCGATTAAACGCAGTTAAAAGCGGTTTAATTTGAAACACGACAAAAAACAACCCTTCGGGCGAACCGAAGGGTTATCCTTTTTCAACAATTATCTTATGTCTTCAAGCAGGTTTTTGCCGGGTTTGAAAGCAACGGTCTTCTTTGCGGAGATTTCGATTGCTTCGCCGGTTTTGGGGTTGACGCCCATTCTTGCGGCGGTTTCTTTTGCTTTGAACGTACCGAAGCCGACAAGAGCGACGTCGTTGTTGTCTTTCAACGCTTCCGCAATGACTTGAAGAGCGGCGTCGACGGCTTCTTTTGCTGCCGCCTGTGAGATGTTTGCTTTCGCGGCGACTGCGCCGACAAATTCGTTTTTATTCATAGTTATCCTCCGTTATTGGCTAATTGCCTGAAAACAGTATAACCGAAATTTCGCCCCCGTGTCAACAGAAACGAGAAAATTTGGTTATCGGGCGGGTTTTCGGGGCGGTTTTATGCCAACAGATAATACGAACTTAGGTTTTATTATCTGTTGGCATACATTTAATAATACCCAAGATAAAGCGTTCCGAAACGCATAATTTCGGGAATTATCATATTTGCGAGCGAATAATATATCGTTTTTCCGTCGCGGCGCGCCGTAACGATGCCCGTGGAGCGCAGAATTTTGAGCTGATGCGACACTGTCGTCTGATTCATATCGAGCATTTCCGACAAATCCCCGACGCACATTTCGGAAATGCAGATTGCCGAAAGGATTTTTATGCGGGTACTGTCCGACAAAACCGAAAACAAATCCGAAAGTTCGGTAAGGACGGCGTTGTCGGGCAGATAATATCTGACTTTGACTTGCGTTTTATTATCGATAAGCGGCATGGCTTCCCCCTTTGTTCACACCGATTATACATTAAAAGAAAACCGCGGTTTTGGGTAAATTTATCTCATTTTGTCGCATATTGTATATTTAAGAGATTTTCAAAAGGGGGGAAATATGTTTGACGACAACTGGATTTTGTACCTGTTCATAATAATGGTTCTGTTCGGCCGCGACGGCGAAATCGCGGGGACGGAACTTATCGTACTGTTCGCTTCGACGCTTGCCGTGCTTATCGGCGAAAACGGGAACGGCTGCGGACTGTTTTCGGGGAATGCCAACAGATAATAATACGAACGATGCCAAGCATACGACAAATTCTTCGACCTGACGATTTTATAAATCGTTTGACACCGCCGTTCGTTTATTTTACAATAGATAAAAGAGGTAACGTATGAAAGAAATTCAAGAAATCGCCGAAAGGCTGAAAGGTATCCGCGAAATGGAAGAAATTTCCACGGCGGAAATGGCGGAATGCGCGGGCATTTCGGAAAACGAATATATCGACTACGAATCGGGCAAAAAGGACTTCACCTTTACCCTGCTTTATAACTGCGCGAAAAAACTCGGCATCGACATCACGGAATTGTTGCTCGGAAAATCGCCGAACCTGTCGGAATATTCCATCGTGCGCGCGGGCTACGGCATGAAACTGAAACGTCGCGAAGGGTTTGAGTATCTGCACGTCGCGCAATATATGAAAAACCGCATTGCGGAGCCGTTTGTCGTTACCGCCCCGTATATCGAGGAAGAACAGGACAAGGAAATTCACCTTTCCAGCCATAAGGGACAGGAACTCGACTTTATCCTCGAGGGCAGCCTGAAATGCAACATAAACGGCAATATCGAAATTCTGCACGCAGGCGACTGCTTATATTACGACAGCGGAAACCCGCACGGAATGATTGCGACGGGCGGCGGAAAATGCGTGTTCCTTGCAATCGTCATGGCAAAATGATCAAAAGAGATAAGGGATGAAATATGAAAGGTACGGTTGCGATAATCGGCGCGAATCAAACGGGTTTGTTTGCCGCAAAGTTGTTTTCGGAACAAGGCTTTTCTGTTTTTGTATTTGAAAAAAACAGCCGTGAAAACGCGGCGTACGAATGGACGGACGATATTTCTCCGTCCGTTTTCAAAGAGGTCGGATTACCCTTTCCCCCAAACGATATTTTTACCCGCACAAGGAGTCTGACTTTCGTCCCGCCCGGGCACAACCCCGTCTTCGTCCCTAAGAACGAAGAAGAACCTAACATAAGCGTGTCGCGGCGCGGACTTAACGAATGGCTTATTTCCCTTCTTTCGGAAGGTGTTGAATTATATTTCGACGCGTGCGTCACGCGCGCGCTTACCGACGGCGACGTCGTTTACGGCGTGGAGTTCTCAAACGGCGAAACTTTTGAATGCGACCTTGTCGTCGACTGCGGCGGTGTGAATTCGTCCGTCAGACGTTCCTTACCGCAAATTTTCCAAATCCAAAACGAAGTGAACGCAAACGACAAGCTTTTTGTGAAAAGAGAATTTTTCGCGCGTCCCGAAAACTGTCCGCTCCCAAAGCATCCCGAAAAAGTTTATCTTAAACACAAAAACGAAAACGGCATTTCCCGGTGCTTTTTGAAAAAGGACGACGAAACCTCGGACGTCCTTGTCGGCAGAATCGGCAGTCTTTCGGACGAAACCTACGAAAACGCCATTGCCGACTTAAAAGAAGACAATCCCGTCATCGGCAACAAAGTTTCCGGCGGCGACGCAATTTTTGAAATCCCCGTGCGCCGTCCCCTTTCAAATCTTGTTGCAAATGGATACGTACTGCTCGGCGACAGCGCGTGCATGACAATCCCCATAATCGGAAGCGGAATTGGAAGCGGACTGAAAGCCGCAAAAATGCTTGCCGACGCCGTGACGAGTGCCGATAAAGCTCCTTTTTCAAAGAAAAATCTTTATCGCTATCAGTTGAAATTTATGCGTGAAATCGGCGGAAAACACGCCGCAATCGAACTTGTCAGAAACAAACTGCTTTCAAGCCGCGGCGAAATTGACGATCTTGTGAAATCGGGCGTTATGGAGGGGTTGGCGTCGGTCGTGTCGGGCGGAAGCGCAAAGCGACTTGTCAAAAGTTTCCTTGCACTCTTTTTCAAGTATTTTTCGCTGTGGAAAACCCTTTTCGGCGTCTCAATAAAAGCGGCGTGTGTTGTATCTCACGCCACGAAAATGCCGCCGCGCTTTGACGAAAAAGAATTTGAAAAGTGGCGGAAAAAGTACGATAAACCGTTTAATAAATAAAAATCGACGCGTAAACTTGCGTTTTATGCGGTACGGAGGAAATTATGAATAAAAACATCATCGTTGTCGGCGCAAACCAGACGGGGCTTGTTTTTGCCGCGTTTGCAAAAACCGCCGGCTTTGACGTTACAGTGTACGAGGCGAAAAAACAATGCGACGTCGCGTACGACTGGACCGACGATATGGTTGAAGAAACCTTTGAAGAAGTCGGCATGCCCCTTCCCCCAAAGGAGATTTACACGAGAAAAAGAAACTGGACGTTCGTGCCGCCCGAAAAAGGCGTGAACGTCCTTATGGATTTGCCCGACGACCAACTTGATATGGCGATATATCGTCGTCCGTTCAACGCGTGGCTTTTGTCGCGCGCAGAATGTGCCGGCGTGAAGGTTTTTTACGAAACCCCGGTAAAGCGCGCCATTGTCGAAAACGACGTCGTCCTTGGAGTGGAACTTGAAAACGGCGAAGTCGTGCCGGCCGGGCTTGTCGTCGATTGCGGCGGCGTAAATTCCGCTGTCAGAAAAAGCCTGCCCGATTCTTTGAAAATCACGAGAAACGTCGACAAAAACGACACTTTCATCGTAAGGCGCACTTTCTTCAATCGCCCCGAAAACACGGCGCGCCCGAAGTACACGAACCGCGCGTACCTTAAACATATCAACGAGCGCGGTATATCCTGGTGCACGCTCTCCCACGACGAAAAACAAGCAGACGTCCTTATCGGCCGCGTCGGCGAGATGTCCGATAAAACCTACGAAAACGCCCTTGCCGATATCCGCTGCGACAACGAAATCGTGGGCGATAAAATCATCACGGGCGGACAACTTCTGCAAATCCCCGTACGCCACCCCTTGTCGCGTTTCGTCGCAAACGGATACGCCCTGCTCGGCGACAGCGCGTGTATGACCATACCTATGCTGGGAAGCGGCATGGCAAGCGGTATGAAAGCCGGTAAAATGCTTTCGGACGTTATCTCTTCCCCCATCGGCGAAAACCCTTTTTCAGTTGAAAATCTTTATCGTTATCAGGCAAGGTTTATGAAAGAAATCGGCGGAAAGCACGCCGCCGTCGATATGATGAAAAACTGGCTTCTGAACAGCAAAAAAGGCGACGTTGACTTCCTGCTCGGCAAAGGCGTGGTTTCAAGGAAAGTCCTTATCGAAGCGAGCGCGGGGCATATGATCGTCATGTCGCCCGCGGAAATGGCGCAAGCCGCCGTAAAAGGTATTGCGAAACTTCCCCTTCTTTTAAATCTTGCGGTGCTTTTGCAAAAGATGAAGAAAGAATGTAAGACCGCGTCGAATATGCCCAATTATTACGACGAAGCCGCCTTTTCGAAATGGGAAGAAAAATACGAAAAACCTTTCAGAAAATAATTTTCGGCAAAAAGAAAACCGCCGTTCATACGGCGGTTTTTGTTTGGTTCGTTACTTGTTTTCGTCGGGCTTTTCGTCCGTTTTGTTGTCTTCGGGTTTTTCCGACGTGTCCGTTTCGGTTTGTTCGGCGGGCGCGGAGTTTTCGATTTTTTCAATCTTTTCCTTCAACTTTTCGTGAAGTTTTTTGATTTCGTCCGCAGCCGTTTTGTCGTCCGCACCGACTTCCGATTTTTCGTCGGTTTTTTCTTCCGTCTTTGACGCTTCTGCCGCTTTCATTTTTTCCATGCTTTTTTCGTTGCTGATTTTAATGATTTCTTCGGGCGTTTTGCCTTCAAACAGCATATCGACTTCGTTTTGGAAAATGGTTTCTTTCGCAAACAGCACCTTGACCATATTGTCCAGCAGTTCCCTGTGTTCCGAAAGAATATTCCTTGCGGTGTCGTAACACTCGTCGAGGATACTCTTCATTTCGGCGTCGACTTTCGCGGCGGTTTCGGGCGACATTGCCTGTTGATTGAAGTCGCGTCCCAAAAACACCTCGTGTTCGGGATTGCCGAGATATATCGTGCCGAGCGGGCTCATGCCCCATTCGGTAACCATCTTTCTTGCGATGGCGCTTGCGCGCTGAATATCGTTGCTTGCGCCCGTCGTGATGTCTTCGATGACGATTTCTTCGGCGACGCGTCCCGCAAGCATCATTGCGATTTCGTCCATCAACTTTCCGCGGGTAACGTGGTTGTCGTCGTTCACGGGACGGGTGATGGTATAGCCTGCCGCCTGTCCGCGCGGTATGATGGAAACCTCGTTGACTTCGTCGCAGTTTTTAAGGAGTTTCGCAACGATTGCGTGTCCGCTTTCGTGATACGCGGTGATGCGTTTGTCTCTTTCGCTGACGACGCGGCTCTTTTTCTGCGGGCCCGCGATGACCTTATTGATACCTTCGTTGATATCGCCCATCGTAATGACCTTTCTGTTGTCGCGCGCGCAAAGGATTGCCGCCTCGTTCAGAAGGTTTTCGATGTCCGCGCCGGTGAAGCCCGAAGTAAGACGGGCAAGCGTTTTGAAATCGATGTCGGGGGCAAGAGGTTTGTTCCTTGCGTGAACCTTGAATATTTCTTCCCTGCCGCGAACGTCGGGGACCTGTACGTAAATCTGACGGTCGAAACGGCCGGGGCGCAACAATGCGGGATCGAGAATGTCCGCGCGGTTGGTTGCCGCCATAACGATAATGCCGTCGTTCTTTTCAAAGCCGTCCATCTGTACGAGCAACTGGTTGAGCGTTTGTTCGCGCTCGTCGTGACCGCCGCCCAAGCCCGTGCCACGCTGTCTGCCGACCGCGTCGATTTCGTCGATGAAAACGATGCACGGCATATTGTGTTTCGCCTGGTCGAACAAGTCGCGCACACGAGACGCGCCGACGCCGACGAACATTTCGACAAAGTCACTGCCGCTTATGCTGAAAAACGGCACGTTCGCCTCGCCTGCGACCGCTTTTGCAAACAACGTTTTACCGGTGCCCGGAGGACCTACGAGCAAAACGCCCTTGGGAATTCTTGCGCCGATATCGACGAACTTTTTGGGGTTTTTAAGGAATTCCACGATTTCTTGCAGTTCTTCCTTTTCTTCTTCCGCACCGGCGACGTCCGAAAAACGCACCTTAACCGACTGGGTAACGCGGGCTTTGGTCTTTCCGAAGTTCATCGCCTGCTGGTTTTGTCCCTGGCTCTGACGGTAAATAATGTACATCACGATACCGAGAAGCACGACCGACAGTATGGGCAAAAGCAAGCTGTAAAGAAGCGAGCGGCGCGCGGGATTGTCGTACGAAACCTTGGGGGACGTCCAACCCGTGTTGCCCTGACAGTCTTCGATCATGTCGTAAACCTGCTGAACGTTTCTGTCGGGAATATAACAAAACGCGTCGTACTTATTCGGAAAATTCTTTTCGGCGATCTTGCTGTCGTTATATCTGACTTTCAGAACGTAGTCGCCGGTAATCTGAATATTAGCGACTTTGCCCGCCTTTATGTCTTCGACAAGCGACGTGTAGCTTATCTCGCCCGCGCCGTTGTCCGAGAGCATCGTCGCGACAAGCACGACAAGCACAAGGCAAATCAGAAAAATTATTATTCCTTTTGTTCTTTTTTTCACTGTGTAATAGCCTCCGCTTCCGCAATAAAAACGTCTTATTATTTATCTTTATCACGAAGTTAGTACTATTATAACATAAACTCCCTAAAAATCAACTAAAATTAAAAACTCGGGTTTTGTTGATTTTTACGCGGGAAATAACGCTTTATATAACGCAATCGCAATTTTAACGCTCGTTTTTTGCACTTTATCCCACGATACCGCCATAAGAGTTTTCAGCGGATCGTCCGACGGTTTTTCGACCGCGCCGAGAATGCCGACGTCGCCTGCGGGATTTTCGATTCCCGTTATCGCCCTTTTGGGGTTGACTCCGCCCGAAACCACTGCGACGAAAGGCTTTTCCGCCTCCTTTGACAAGCACGCGTCCACCGCGATTACGGGGCTTTCGGGGTGCGCGCATTTTATGAGTTTCAGAAAGTCCTGCACGTTTCTTCCGTTGACGCTTTTTCCCGTCGCGCCGTATACGAAACATCTTGCGTTCAGCCTGTTTTTCAAAATATCGCCGACAATCGGACCGACGCTGTCGCCGGCGATTTTGTCGCTTCCTATGCACAAAATTACGGGTGTTCCTTGTTTCATTTTTATCTCCTTTTCATAAGTATTGACAGGGCTTACAAAAATAAGCGCGTTTTTTTATTAAATATTGTTTGATTTCTGTGACAAATTTGGTATAATATTTATAAATATCGAGAAATATCGTAAAAAAGAGGGATTATGGTATGTTGAATGCTTTATGTACAGCGAGCATGAACGTCTCGGATATCGTCATTCTGGCGGTTCTGGCGGTCGGCATCGTCGCGGGTATTATCGCAGGCTTTGCAAAATTGCTCAACGGCACTATCGGCGGCATCATCGCGTTTATCGCGGCGATATGCCTTGGCATATTCCTTGCGGGGTATCTTGCCGGTGTTTCCGCGTTTGTTGACCTTCAAGCAAAAATCAGCGACTTTTTCGTAAGTAAATTCGACGTGGCGGGCTACAAAGCAAAGGTCTCCGACGGGGAACTTTTCCTGAACGTCAGCGGCAGCGCGTGGACAAGCGTATCGACGCTGTTCGAAGGCTCGTCAAAACTCAAAATCGCACTGCTTATACAAACCGTTTGCGTCAAGCTTTTCAGCGGCGCACTCACGGGCAGCGTTACCCTTGCGGCGTTTGCGGCAAACCTTATCGTGAAAGCCCTTTGCGCCATTATCGTTTTCGTCGCATCGATTATCGTGCTTGAAATTTTGTTTTCGCTTCTTTCAAAACTTCTTTCAAAGATTGTCGAAAAACAAAAAGGATTCCGCAGCGTCGACCGTATTATCGGGCTTGTGTTCTCGGCGGCATTCACCGTCGCTCTCGTTTTCGTCGCAATGTTCGTGATCGCGAAAGTCGGCTCGGGCGCGCAGGCGGCAATCGACAATATCGAATCGGGCACCGTTGCGAAATGGTTTTATGAAAACAACCCGTTCCTTCTTCTGTAAATAAGACAAAATTAAACAAAAAATTAAGCAAGGTTTTTTACCTTGCTTTTTTTATGTGTTTTGTTTTGAGGTTTATTTTGCGGTTTTCAGATAAATCAGCAGGACGGTAATATCCGCGGGGCTCACTCCCGAAATCCTGGACGCCTGCCCGAGCGTCGCGGGGCGGATTTTTGAAAGTTTCTGCCGCGCCTCGATCCTTAATCCGCTTAAAGCGTTGTAGTCGATATCTTCGGGCAAAATCTTTTCTTCCAAACGTCGTGCGTCTCTTATCGCGGCGTCTTCCTTTTCAAGGTATCCCGCGTATTTTATCATGACTTCCGCCGAAAACAGCGCGCTTTTTGAAAACTCCGAAAACGCGTTTGTGACTTCTTTCAATACGTCAAAGGTGATGCCGGGGTGTTTCAACGCTTCTTTTACGGGCATCGTTTTTTCAACCTGCACACCCTCGTATCTTTCAAATATTCCGCCGTTTTCCTTTTTGATTTTGACGGTTTCGGAAAGCCTGACGATACGCTCGATTTCTTCCCTTCTTTCCTGCATTTTTTTGAGCCTTTCTTCCGTCGCAAGCCCAAGGGCGTATCCTTTTTCGGTAAGGCGCAGGTCGGCGTTATCCTGACGAAGCCTCAAACGATATTCCGCGCGCGCCGTCATCATACGATACGGCTCGTTCGTGCCTTTTGTGACAAGGTCGTCGATAAGCACGCCTATGTACGCTTCGTCGCGGTTTAAGGTGAAGGGCGGTTTTTCGTCGACGTACAACGCGGCGTTTATGCCCGCCATAAGCCCTTGCGCCGCCGCTTCTTCGTATCCGCTGCTGCCGTTGATTTGCCCGGCGGAATAAAGCCCTTTTATCCTTTTTACCTGCAACGACGACGAAAGTTCCAGGGGGTTTATGCAGTCGTATTCTATCGCGTACGCATACCTTATAAACCGCGCGTGCGTAAGCCCTTTTATCGAGTGGTACATTTCTTCCTGCACGTCTTTCGGCAAACTTGACGACATGCCCTGAATATACATTAAATCACTGTCGCGGCCTTCGGGTTCCACGAATATCTGGTGTCTGGTTTTGTCGGGGAAACGCATTACCTTGTCCTCGATGGACGGGCAATATCTCGGGCCGATTCCGTGTATCGTGCCGTTGTAAAGCGGACTTCTTTTTATGTTTTTCCTGATTATTTCGTGGGTTTTTTCGTTGGTATAGGTGAGCCAGCACGGCATCTGAGAATAAAGATTTCCGTCGTTCATGAACGAAAATGTGCCGATATCGCTTTCGCCTTCCTGCACTTCCATTTCGTCGTAGTCGATGCTGTCTTTCGCAATGCGCGCGGGCGTTCCCGTTTTGAAACGGCGGATATCTATGCCAAGACTTAACAAGTTGTCCGTAAGGTGCGTTGCGTTTTTGAACCCGACGGGGCCGCTGCTTTTTGTTTCCGCGCCGATTATCGTGCGCCCGTTTAAATATACGCCCGTCGCGATAACGACCGCTCTTCCTTCGATTTCGCCGTTTTCAAGGGTGGTTATGCCGTGCGCCACGCCGTCTTTTACAAGAATTTTTGTCGTTTCGTCGTACAACACGTCAAGGTTTTTCTGATTTTCCAAAACGCGCAGCATAATATCGTGATACAACGCCTTGTCCGCCTGTCCGCGAAGACTGAATACGGCGGGACCTTTTCCGCGGTTGAGCATTTTTATCTGCAACAACGCCTCGTCCGCAGAAAGCCCCATTTGCCCGCCCAGAGCGTCCACTTCCCGCACGAGATGACCTTTCGCCGTGCCGCCGATTGCAGGATTGCACGGCATAAGCGCGACGCCCGCCTTTTCAAGCGTCGTAAGAAGGGTGCGTTTGCCCATGCGCGCCGCGGCAAGCGCGGCTTCGATGCCGGCGTGTCCCGCGCCGATTACAATTACGTCGTAAACCTTTTTCATTATTTACCCACGCAGAATTTATCGAATATGTCGTCGATGATTTTTTCGCTGACGGTTTCTCCCGTGATTTCGCCAAGCGCGGTGTAGCCTTCCGTCAGAACGGAAATTACGCAGTCGGTCGTAACGCCCGCTTTCAGCGCGTTAAGCCCTTCTTCGACCTTTTCTTTTGCCGTCGTTACCGACGACAGTTGTCTTTCTGACGTCAGCACTTCCGATTCCGACGTCTTTTCTTCATCGAAATATTTTGCGACGATTTTCAGAAGTTCGTCGATTCCGTCACCCGTTTTCGCACTGACGAAAATCTTGTTTTCTTCGTTTTTCGCATTGTTTATAAGGTCGCTTTTGTTGTAAACTTCCACGACTTTTTTGCCTAAAAGGGCGTTTTCAAGCGCCTTGTTTTCAGGCTTTCCTTGCGTTGCGTCCAGAACGCGAAGTACCAAACGAGCGTCTTTAACTATCGAAATCGAACGGTTAATGCCTTCTTTTTCAATTTCGTCGTTACTTTCCCTTATTCCCGCGGTGTCGCAAAGATTGATTTTCTTCCCGCTTAATTCAAAGCTGTCCGAGATAAAGTCCCTTGTCGTTCCTTTTATCGACGAAACGATTGCGCGGTCATACCCCAAAATCGCGTTCATCAGACTTGACTTGCCGACGTTCGTGTCGCCGACGAGAGCGACGTCCATGCCTTCTTTTATCATTTTGCCGTAGGCGCGGCTGTTTTGAAGCGCGGTAAGGGTTTTTACGATTTTTTCAAGTTCTTCTTCCGCCGACGGCAGTGTTTCGTCTTCCAGTTCCTCGGGATAATCCAGTACCGCGACAAGCCCCGTCAGGACGGTTTTCAGGTCGTTCTGAACGTCTTTCACCGCCTTGGACAATTTGCCGGTCATAAGGCGATATGCGGCTTTTACGGCGTCCGCGCTGTCGGCGTTTATCATATCTATGACGCCTTCCGCGTCGGACAAATCCATTTTCCCGTTCAGAAACGCGCGACGGGTGAATTCGCCCCGCTCCGCAAGGCGCGCGCCTTTCGACACGCACGCAGAAATCACGCCTTCCGCAATCCTTGTTCCGCCATGCACGTGAAACTCCACGACGTCTTCGCCGGTGTAACTTTTCGGCGATTTGAAATAAACCATATAACCAAGGTCGGAAAAGTCTTTCGCGTTGATTTTTCCGAAGTACATAAAGTTCGGTTTAATTTCGCCATTTATCGCTTTCGTTTCAAAAACGGCGCGGGCAATCGGCAACGGGTTGCCGCTGAGTCTGATTACCGCTATGCCGCCCTTTCCCGCGGGCGTTGACAATGCCACGATTGTGTCCATACTAATTTGCTTTATAATAAAAATCTCGCCGTTTCTTGCGGCGAGAACATTCAGTGTTTATCACCCAAAAAACAAGTTTTTTCGGGAACGTGTTCCATTTTCCAAAAGAACAAAGTTATCTTTTAGGGGCTATATAATAAGGTTGCCCTTCCGGGAGATTGCCACGTCGCCTTGCTCCTCGCAATGACATAACGTGCTTCGCACGCAAAAACCTCTCTAATTACTCCCCTTAAAACGGCGAGAATTTGATGGATTTTTGACGTTTCTTTCGGGGTTCTGAAAATCCTAGTGTACTTAGGCGTACACGGATTTTCAGGTTCTCGGAAAAACTCAAAAAGGCGCGAATTGTCGCCGATTTTAAAAGTGTTTTTTGGTATAGCCGAAGGATTTGAATTTCGGCGGTCCGTTCTTTTTCAGATTAAACTCCGTTGACGTTGACTCTTCAACGGGCTTTACGGGCGCGGATTCCTGACGAGAATCGTTGCGGTTGCCGCGACGGTCGCGGCTGTCGTTTCGTCTGTTTCTGTCGTTGCGTCTGCCGTCGTTTCGTCTGCCGTTTCTTTCTTCGTATCCTTCGCGCACGCCTCCTTCTTTCGGGACGATGACGATATGACGGTTCATATCTTCGCCCTCGGATTCGGTCGTGGCGTATTTGCTGTTTTGAAGCGCGGTGTGGATCACGCGGCGTTCAAACGGATTCATCGGTTCAAGTTCGACGTTTCTTCCCGTGCGGTACGCCTTGTATGCAAGGCGGTTTGCAAGGGATTCCAGCGTTTCGATGCGTTTTTCGCGATAGTTTTCGGCGTTGATCGACACGCGGATAAAGTTGTGTCCGCTTTCGTTGACAAGAATGAGCGCAAGATACTGTATCGCGTCAAGCACTTCGCCACGGTATCCAATAATGACGCCGCTGTCACTTCCCGTGATATTGACGACGATTTCTTCGTCTTTGACTTCGCAGTCGGCATAGCATCTCAGATTCATTCTTTCAAACAAGCCGTTCAGAAAGTCGATGACAATGTCCGCGGGTGTTTCCTTTCTTTGGACGGTTACGACCGCCTTGCTGAAAAGACCGCCTTCCTGCAAAACTTCTATTTCGGCGTTTTCTCTTTCGATGCCGAGTTCTTTTAAGCCTTCCTCGATGGCTTTTTCGACCGAGGACGCTTTGACTTCGATTTTTTCCATAGGGACTCCTTATTATTTGAAGGTCGATTCAAGGCGTTTTTCTTCGTTTCGCTTGTCGTTGACCTTTACGCACGCATTGTAAATAAGTTGGAAAACGGTGCTGAACAGGTTGCTTATTACCATATATACCGTGAACGCCGTGCTGTACAAAAGGGCGAACACCGCAAGCATAATGGGCATAAACCACTGCATCATTTTCATATTTGCCTGCATTGCGTTTTGCATATCTTTGCCGCTGCCGTTAGCCGTCGGGGGCTGGGGCGGCTGGGTTTGTTTCATAAGTTTGGTGGACGCGAAAGTGATAAGTCCGGTGATTATGGGCAATAACATAAAGCCGTTCCAGCGGCTGCCGCTCTTTCCGTTTCTCTTGACCTCGTTGTACTTCGCGATAAGCGGGTTCATGACTTCTTCGTATTCGGTACGGTTGCCGTGCTCGATAGAAGCGGTGTCGATGCCGAGTTTTCCGATTCCGTTGCCGATAAACGTTTCGTAATCGGGGATAGGATTCTTCCAACTGTCGGGCATAAACACGTTGTTTACCCACATGAACTTGATTTCTTTTTTGTATTTGTCGTCAAAAAGGCTTACGATCGCGTTTTGCGCTGCCGTCGTTGCGGTTTCTTTTGCGACAATGGTTGCCGCCTCGTCCGCTTCCGTTTCGCTCTTTCCTTCGATGTTATGCAGTTTGTCGTATTCGGTCTTATAAACTGCCGCGTATTGTGTTTCGTAGGTCGAATAGTACGAGCTTGACAAATCCTTGTACATGTTGATGTTGTATTGCTTTACCATGCCGTTAAAGCCCGAAAACACCATAAAGAATATCACAAGCGAAATTATCGACGGAAGACAACTTCCAAGCATGCTGTACTTTTCCTTGCGGTAAAGTTCCATCTGCTTTTGCGAATACAACTCCTTATTTCCGGCGTACTGCTGCTGCAATTTTTCAAGTTGCGGCTTCATTCTTTCCATCGCGCGGTTGTTCTTCGTCATTACGACTTTCTGCCATACGTCGAAGGGCGACATCGCGAGCTTTAAGATGAGCGTGAAGCAGATTACCGCCACACCGTAGTTACCGATACCCTTGTTCAGCGCGTCGATAAGCCACATTACGCCTTCGGCAATTTTGTTCGCCGCAAGGCCCATCTCCATTATACTAACCATTTTGCGTTTCCTTTATAGTTTTCTGCCACGGGGTCGTAGCCGCCCTCGTGGAAAGGGGTGCATCGAAGTATCCTTTTCGCACCCATTACGCATCCCTTAAAGAATCCGTGTTTTTCAATTGCGGTCAGGGTATAAATCGAACACGTCGGCACGTATATGCACGGCCGCGTAAGATTTATCGAAATAAAACGTTTGTAAAATCCAATTAAAATACGGGCGAGCGTTTTCATAATCATAAGGAATGGCCCAAAAGTCCGGCCTTTTTGAGGAGCGACCTCATCGAATCGGCAATGACGCTACTTTTCTTGCCGTAGACTGTGCTTCTCGCCACGAATATTATGTTGTACCCGGGGGTTATCTCGGGTATCATAAGACGGACGCTTTCGCGCATCTGTCGTTTTACCCTGTTGCGCTGGACGCTGCCGCCGACCTTTTTCGAAACCGAAAATCCGACTTTGAGCGCCCCTTTCGTCTTTACTGTGTACAAAACGAAATCGTCGTTTGAAAAAACCGTGCCTTTCCTGTAAATGTAGTTGAAAGACGCGCGTTTTTTTAACTTATATTCCTTTTGCATTGTTCGGGGGAGCGTCTGCCCGCACAATTAGTTGTGCGGGGTAAGTTTTGCTCTGCCTTTGTTGCGACGACGTTTCAGAACGTTGCGGCCTTGCTTGGTTTGCATTCTCTTCCTGAAACCATGTACCTTGGTTACGTGTCTTTTCTTGGGTTGGAATGTCCTTTTCATATATGCCTCCTTGATAGGGATTATTTCTTCGTTACTATTGTTATTATAATATAACAATGCCAGTCAATTATAAGGAAATTTTGTTCGCGTGTCAACCGATTTGACACCTTTTGAATAAATGCCGTTTTCCGCCCCGATAACTTTTCGGTAAAAAGTATAAGGCGATTTTTTCCGTTCGTTTGCACGTAAAATAAAAAATCTTTCCGCTTTCGGAAAACGAAACGACGATATTTCTCGTTTCGTTCAAAATCTTTTTCAAAAGAAAAAACCTTTTTCTCTTTTTTGAAAAATTAAACCGTACTTTGTACGGTTTAAAAAATTGTTTTCGAAGATTATGTGCCGTTTTCCGTCAAAAAACAAACAACGGCTCTTTTGAATTAATATTTGTTTCCGCCCGGTTAAATTAACATCAGTTTCCGCCGCGTTATGAAAATTAGACACTTGTATAGTTTTTTTGCCAATGTTTATGCTTCTTTCCGTTCTCGCGCTTTGTTTTTTGTCCGAAATTACTCTTTTTGCAATATTCGACAATGCAGAAGCCTTTGGTGTGCTTGCAACAAATATAAATCATCAAAGCACCATTCGCTTGCAACAACCACGCAACAAAACTCCGTTCGTTTGCAATAAACACTAAATAACAAAGCAACTTTCGTTTGCAACAAAAAAACAAAACAGCAATACGTTGTTTCGCATGAAACAAAACACAAAAAAACACCGCACGCATGCAGCACTGTCAAAACAATTCAAATTTATAATACCCGGCATTTGCTACAAGGCACCGCTTAAATAAAACACCGTAATTATTACAGATCGCTTTTTGTCGATTTCCGGCATCAGTGTTTTACAATTGCTTTTCGCAACACATGTGCCAGAATCGTTCGCGACTGTTTTTTAGGAATAAATACACCACAACACGACTGCGCTCGCCCATAAACAAGCACTTATCGAAAATTATTGTTTTTACGATCAGACAACGCAAAATTATTCGACCTAAAACAGCCCGAATAAACATTATTTGCATTTTACACCCTTTTCACGTCCAAAATCATAATTATGCCAACAGATAATAATACGAACTTAGGTTTTACGCCGTGTTTTTGACTAATACTGCGTTACGCTCACGGCTTATACGGTAAAGTATTAAGCCGCTCGCGTGCCTTGTCTTATTCTAAAAACACGACGGAAAACTTGTTCACAACCGAAAACGCCGAGATTTCAGATGATTTTTGGAAAAGGCGAACGCGGTTGTACTCTTCGTACTACAAGCGAGCATTTTTCATAAAAGCGTTGAAATATCGGCGTTTTGGCAACGATATCGTTCAATCCGTATCGGTCATTTTCCACGGCGCGTTTCGATGGTTATTTTTTTACAATCAAAAATCATTTGTGCGCCGACGATTACGCCGCTGCCGTTTGCGCCATAAAATCCACGCAATTAAAACAATACCGAACAACCCGCTGCGTTTTCTTCAACACAAGAACAGTACGTCGTTATTTGGTAAACGATTTAACTTGTGCCGCTCGCAAAACGACGTTCAAAACAAGAAAACGTTTTCACAACAAACAATATCCACCAAAATCAAAAGTTCAACCGCATGGATCAGAACGCACTCATTTTGACACAGGGTTTAACAACAGCAACGTTGCAATGCACCGTCAAACCTTTATTTTTCTTCTTCCGCGTCAAATCGCAACCGTTCAACAAAAAACAACCAAAACAAACAGTCAGAAAAAACAATCCAAAATCTCTCAATCAAAAACACGCCCAAAACATACCATAACAAACAAACACGAAAAACTATCTCATCAATCAATCGTAAAATCAATCACACAAACAATCACGACTAAAATAACCCACACAATCTCTCAATCAAAAACACGCTCAAAACAAACACAACAAGCAATTACGAAAAATGCAATGTTTTTAAATATTAAAATATCGCAAACGGCAACGGCTTCCGAGCCAACCGCAAATACGCCTTTAATAAAGACTCAATACAACCGCAAAAAAACAAAACAACCAAGCCGACACTTTGAGATAATAATACAGTAAACACGAAAAAGAAAACTATTTTTTGATAACATGAAACAAACAAGAAAAAATATATTAAATATGGACTTCATTCAAAACACAAAAACAAACAGCGATTTCAATATTATATTATTTTCCACGCAAACAAAAAAAACCGTTTTTACACCGTCATCAGATGTTGATAATTTTTATTTTTATACCAGGCAAACAAAACACAACTCTTTTTCATAAAGAACACTCTTTTCGGAACACGGCGCAACAATAAGAAAAAATAAAAAGAAAAGCCCGAAAACTCGGGCAAATAAAAACATTGCTATTTTGATTTCTTTGGCTTGTCTTTTCGGCAATTATATACGGCAACAACCGTTTGCCTTGCAAGATCGGAATTATCAATATCCAGTACGTAATGCAATTTTGCGCCGTCATATGGAATCTCTTGTTCGCAATCTTCACCGAGAAGTTCGGATGTTTCTTTCAAAATCTTAACAAAAACGCAATCGTTGCAAACAAGCAAAACGGGCACGGTTTTATAATATACCATATATTCACCAAACATTTTCTTGAAAGAAATATCCGGTAAATCAATTTGTTCGACAACGTATTTAATATAATTCAGGTCGGTCGCCATAAAAACCTTCTTTTTTGTCAATTTTCTCAAAACTATTATATCAATCGGTTGGCAATGTGTCAATTTACTGGCAAAATGATTAAAAGATATCCACATTTTACGGAAGCGACGTTTCACGTGAAACAACGGGACATTTTGAGTGTTTTAAGAACTATAGATTTTATATGTTTCGCGTGAAACAATTAGTTGTCCACATTTGTTCCACGTGGAACAAAAGCCGTTGTTTTGGGCGTGTTTTAGGCTGTTTTTACGTGGATTTTGGGCTATTTTTAATTGTTTTTATCGTTTTGTTTCGTGATTTTCCGTTCTTTCTCCGTGTAAATTTAAGGGCGCGGTTTTGTGGATAACTTTCGGCTTTTTCGGACAAGGTATATTTCGCGTTTTTTTGGAAATAATTGCAATAAATTATATTAGGAAAAGGCGGTAATTATTATGAAATGTACGTCGTGTAATAAGTCATTTTCACCCGAAAAAATGTATGTATGTAAGTCATGCGGCGCTTGCTTTTGCGAAGATTGTGTGAAAAACAACCAAAACTCATGCCTGAAATGCGGCACAACTCTTGATCGTTTGAATTAAATAGTGCCGTTTTTCTTGGCAAAAACGGGCGTTTCACGTAAAACATTGTCGTTTTTGGCGAGGTGTTTTGTTGTCTTTTTATATTGGTATTAGCCGGTTTTTCTGTTTGTTTTTCGCTGTGTTTTAGTATAAAAACAGGAAAAAGTCTTTTGTATTCCGGATTTGATTATTCTTTTCTTTTTTGCTGTTGCGGCAAGGAGCGTGAATGATAATGCCTGTTATGATAATTTCACAATCGTTTTGTCTTGAATAATTTGCCGTTAAGACTTTTGTTTTTATTATTTTTTTCGGTATAACAAAAAACCGCCGTTTCGGGCGGTTTATTATAAGCGCGTTTCGTCTTAAAAACGTTTATTTTCAATAGAAACGTTTTCTTGCTTGACACCATTCCGATGTTTTTCTGTTTTTCTGCGAGTTGTTCGACAGGGTTTGCGCCGGGCTCAGACTTTTTGTCATGTAAATGTTTTTTTCCTTTAATTTATAAGTCTGCGCCAATTAAAAGCATTCTTTATGCCGATTAAATAATATGGGGCAAAAACGCTCTGATTTCTTCCTTTGCGCCTTCGAGATCGTGGTCGAGATAATTCCCGCATTCCTGCCGCTTGGAGCCCGGGATTTCCGTCATTTCCAGACACTTTTCAAAGCACTCTTTCACAATAGGCTTTACTTCGTCAAGCGTGGTGTCGAGCATAAGCAGATAAAAGCCCGTGCGGCAGCCCATCGGCCCGAAATAAACCACTTTGTCTTTGACCGCGCTGTTTCTTATCACGGTTGCGAAAAGGTGCTCAACGGTATGCGCCGCGGCAGTCGTAAGGAAATCGCCCGCGTTCGGTTTTTTGAAACGAAGGTCGTAAGTATAGATATTGTGCTCCGCATGAGAAAGGTAAACCCCCTCTGGGTGGGCGTCGTGATTTATAAGAAAAGATTTGATGGTTTCCATAGTTTTTGAATTTTATATATTATATAATATATAAAATTTTATCCTTTGTTTTTTTCGTGATTTTTCGGCTTTTTTCCTTTTTATTTTTCGCGCGCAATCGCGTCGATAACGTCGACGATTATTTTCGCGCAATCGCTTGTCCCTTGGTCTGCGATTTCGTTGAAGTCGGCGGGGCTTGTTTCGTCGGCGTTGTCGCTGACGATTTTAAGGCTTAGCGCAGGCACTCCGTTTTTGTTTGCGATAATGCAAATTCCCGCGCCTTCCATATCGCAGATTTCGGCATCGAAATCCGCAATAAGTTTATCTTTAACTTCGCTTGACGAAATGAACTTATCCCCGGAAGCAAGCCTTGCCGTCTTAATTTTTGGGAAATCCTTTTTCACCGCGGAAATAAGATTTTTGTCGAAATAAAAGTACGGGTCTGGATTTTCGTCGTAATGGCCCGCTTTCACGTTGTCGATTGCCGACGTGTCGATTTCGTAATGCACGACTTTTTCGACAACCGCGACGTCCTTGCAGCCGAAGCGTTTCGTAAGCGTCCCGACGAAACCGAAGTTGAATATCGCCCGTACGTCGTATTTCGCGATTAAAAACTCGGTTGCTCCCGCAGCCGATATTTCGCCCATGCCGGACACCGCGACGTAAATCAGGGCGTTTTCGCGGCTGACAAGGTACGTGTCGTACGGCTTATTTTCGATTTTTTCGACTTTCCCGAAGGCTTCGAGCACGCCTTTGACTTCGCGTCCGATTGCGATAACCATTCCGAATTTTTTCATAACAGTCCTTTTTTGTCGATATATTTTACATAAGTATACCATATCTTCCAGAAATTTCAAACAAATGATTTGTTAAATCGTCGCGGCGTATGGTATAATTTCGGATTGAAGAGGTATTTATGAAATTCGATAAGAGAAACGTTGCGCTCGCATCGCTTGTATTCGGCTGGATTTCGATTTTCTGGAACGTATACGATCAGCTTATTCAATCAATAAACACGTATTCTTTCGCGCTCGAACCGTACGAAAGCGGGTGGATTCTTGCAATCGACAATATTGTCGGGCTTTTTGTTCTGCCGCTTTTCGGGCACTTTTCGGACAGATGCAAAAGTCGTTTCGGCAAGCGCACGCCGTACATTTACGTCGGCACGGCGATATCTCTTATCGGGCTGTGTCTTGTGGGCGTATTCGCCTCGAAAAGGCAACTCGCCCCGTATATCGTGTCACTGACGGTGACGCTTGTCGCGATGGCGGCGTACAGAAGCGCGGGGCTTTCTCTCGTGCCCGATTTCGTATACGAACCCGACCGAGGCAGGGCAAACTCGATTGCGAATCTTGTGTCCGTCGCGTTCACCGCCGTGGGTATCGTGCTGGCGATGGCGTTCATGCCCCTTAAAGCCGCGAAAAACTCACAATTTTTGCCGATTTGTCTTGCGGTTGTCGGCAGCAGCCTTATAACGGTTGCCGCATACTCGTTCACTTTCAGCGAAAAACGGGTGATGGACGACTTCAATCGTCGTTTGGAAGAATATAAACGCGACTACCCCGAAAAATACAAAAGCGAAACCGTCGTTGTGGAAGAACTTGACAAGCAGCAGATGAAGGGCAATCTTTTCAATAAGATTTTCATTCTTGCAAGCGTGTTCTTCTTTTATATCGCGTACAACGCGCTCGTGTCGAATTTCACCGTGTACAGCGACGTAATGCTCGGCTTCAAAATGCCGCAACTGCCGCTGGTTTTCGTCATAATCGGCGCGCTGCCCGGGTTTATATTCGCTTCTCACGTCGCAAAGAAAATCGGCCGTAAGTACACGATAACGATCGGACTTGCGCTTATGATGGTCGCGCTGCTTGCCGCGATGCCGTTTTCCAAAAAAGACTCGGGACTTGAACTGAAAATCCCTCTTGTTTTCTTCTTTATGGTCGAGGGCGTCGGCTACGGCTTTGCAATGGCTAATCTGTATCCGTTTTATCTGGAACTCAGCAAAGCCAAAAACATCGGGCAAAACACGGGTATCTTTGCGGGCTCTACAACCGCCGCAATGGTCGTCACTCCCATACTCGCCGGCTATGTAATCAAGGAAGTCGGCAAGAAAACGGGCAAGACTTACGTCATCGAACAAATCGTAAACGGCGTCAATACCGAGGTCGTGAAAGTCGGCGATTACAGCGTGCTGTTCCCGTACTGCGCCGTCGCGATACTCGTTGCGCTTGTCTGCATTCTTATCGTGAAATCCGACTACTCAACCGGCGGATTGCGCGACCACATGAAAAAATATTTCACAAAAAGGAAAGCGAAAAAGAATGACTGAATCCTTTTTTACAACGCTTAAAACCGCGGCTGAATCCGTCGGCGTAAGCGTTACCGACAACCAATGCGAAAAACTTTACAAATTTTACGAAACTGTGGTTGAATACAACAAAAACGTCAATTTAACTGCCATTACTGACGAAAAAGAGTTTATCGTAAAACATATTGTAGACAGTATTTCCGCCGCAAAATTCATAAAAGAAAACGCCGCCGTCGTCGATATCGGGGCGGGCGCGGGATTCCCGTCGATACCACTTAAAATAATCCGTGACGATATTGTACTTATTATGCTTGACGCGCTTTCAAAACGCGTGGATTTTTTAAACTTTGCCGTAAGCGAACTTTCCCTTAAAAACGCAAAAGCCAAACATTTAAGGGCGGAAGAAGCAGGCGAAAAACTTTTAAGGGGGAGTGCCGACGTCGTCGTCGCAAGGGCGGTCGGTCAGACGAATATCCTTCTGGAACTTTCAATCCCGCTCCTTAAAAAGCACGGTATTTTTATAAATTATAAGGGCAAAGATTTGTCCGACGTGGAAACCGCAAAGACGGCGGAAGCCGCACTCAACGCGAAAAAAACCGAGGTTTTCAATTTCTATCTTCCTTTTGACGTCGGCGAAAGAAACATCGTCGTTTACGAAAAGATTGAAGACACGCCGAGAATTTATCCGAGAAAATTTGGCGCAATCAAGAAAAATCCGCTGTGAAAACAGCGTTTTTTTATTTTATCCGCTTCTTATTTTCTTATGTTTCACAAAAATAATGTTTCACAAATTTTTATAAATAATTGATTATTCGCCTTTTTAATGTTATACTGAAAAAAAATACTTTTACATACGAGGTGTTTTATGTCAAACAAAGGTATCGGAAAAGGTCTTGCTGCCTTGCTCGGCAATATGAAGGAAGAAGAAACGATTGCGGAAAAAAGCGAATCCGCCGTGTCCCGCGAAATAATGAACGTCGATATTTCCCTTATCGACACCAACCCTTATCAGCCGCGTAAAGTTTTTGACAAAGCCGCTCTGGAAGAACTTGCGGCGTCGATTAAGACTTTCGGCATTATCCAGCCTCTGATAGTTTTGAGAAGCGGCAACAGATACGTCATAATCGCGGGCGAAAGGCGTTTCCGCGCGGCGCGACTTGCCGGTCTTACCTCGGTGCCGTGCGTCGTAAGGGAACTTACCCCGCGCGAAATGAGGGAAATCGCCCTTATCGAAAACCTTCAACGTGAGGACCTGAACCCCGTCGAAGCGGCGGAAGGTATCGCGGAACTTATCAAATCGTGCGACCTGACGCAGGAAGAAGCGGCGGAACGTATCGGAATGAGCCGCCCCGTCGTAACCAACCTTTTAAGGCTCTTGTCGCTTGACAAAGAAGTTCTGGAACTCGTAAGGGCAGGCAGACTTTCGGGAAGCCACGCAAGATGTCTCGTCGTCGTTACCGACCCCGAAGTGCAGGTATATTACGCCAACAAAGCGTGCGACAACAAAATGTCGGTAAGGGATCTGGAACAGCAAATCCAACTTTATCTCGGCAGGAAACTTATCCCGACCGGCGCAAGAAAAGAAAAACAATCGAAGGAACTCAAAGGGTTTGTCAACGATATGAAACGAATCTTTAATACGAAGGTCACGATCCTTGGCGGCGAAGAAAAAGGACAAATCCGCATCAATTATTATTCCAACGACGATTTGCAACGCATTTACGACTTAATCGACAGTTTAAGACGTTAATTTTTAAGATAAAGTATGGAAACCACCAGAATAACCTTGCCGAAAATTACCTTGATCGGGAAGTGCGGTTCGTCGAAAGACGGCAAAGATTTCGTCAGAGATTTATGGACGGAATTAAATAAAAACTTTTCGGAAATATCTTATCTTGCAAAGTGGGACGAGTCGGGCGCGCTTAAAGGTCTGTGGGGCGCTATGAGCGACGAATCACTGTCTTTTAAGCCGTGGGAAGGCGGATACGAAAACGGGCTTTATCTTGCGGGAGTCGAAGCCGTCGACGACGCCGTCGCGCCAAGCGGCTGGACAAAATGGGTGATTCCGTCTTTTGAATATATAAAGGCAAAAGTCGAATCGACCGAAACTTTCAAGGAACTTATCGGATACCTTATCGCAAACAAGATAAACCTTGTCGGAAGCGTGCAGAATTTCACCAAACCGAAAACCAACGAAAACTTCCTTATGTTTCCGATAAGAAAAGTCGAAGAAGAAAAGTAACAAAAAGGTTAAAACAAAACACACTGCATTTTTTCGCAGTGTGTTTTTTTGTTTTGGAATAAGTTTATATTAGTTGATAATACGCACGGGCAGAATAAGGTAAAGATATTCGTCTTCCTTCTTTTCCGTAGGTACGATGACGCCGGGCGCGGTCGAAGTTGTGAAGCAAAGTTTCACAAAATCGTCGCTTATCGCGCGCAGGCTGTCCGAAAGATATCTTGCGTTGAACCCGATGTTAAGGTCGTGTCCCAGAAGGTCGATATTGACGATTTCGTTGATGCCGCTGATTTCGCTTTCCGCAGATATCGACATTCTCTTTTCGCGGATTTCAAGTTTTACGACGCTTTTCTTTTCGGTGCGGGTTGCAAGCGACGCGCGGTCGATTGCGGTGTCCAACGCCTTTTTATCGACAAACACGGTGGTTGTGAAGTCGGAAGGAATAATCTTGTTGTAGTTGATATATTCGCCTTCGATAAGTCGCGTTACGATTTTAGTGTTTTCGAGATCGACCATGAAATAGTTTTTCTCGATGCTTACCTTTACGTTTTCGTCGCTGTCGTCAAGAAGTTTTGAAATTTCACTCATACTTCTTGCGGGGACGATTATTTTAATATCCGCTCCGCCGTATTCGATATCTTTTTTGCAATAAGCAAGGCGGTATCCGTCTGACGCGACGCCGATTATTTTATTGTCGGAAATTTCAATGCTGCAGCCTTTGAGGGTAGGGCGGTTATCTTCGCTTGCGGTGCAGAATATAATTTTTTCGATAAGGTTTTTCAACTCTTTCTTTACAATATAAAAAGAGTTTTCGTCGTTGACGTTTTTGAAAGCGGGATATTCGTCGGCTTCCATCGTCTGTATATAGCCGTTATTTTCGCCGTAGGTAAGTTTAAGGGTGTTTTCCTCGGACGTATCGATAATAACGTCTTCCTTATCGATTTTTCTGACGTATTCCGTAAAATATTTTCCAAGGATAACCGTTTCTCCTTCGGTAAAAATATCCGCCTTTATTTTCTTTTCGATTGAAAGTTCGAGATCCGTTGCGGTAAGCGTCAAAGTATCTCCTTCCGCTTTCAGTTTAATACCGTTCAATATAGGCATTACTTTCTTTAAGGGAAGGGCTTTTCCCACCTGTGTTAAAGCGTCTGATAAGTCAAGGCTGTCGCAAGAAAGTTTCATCGTTTTCTCCTTAATTATTTATTGTTATTTTATACTTGATGATGATTTTGTTAATAAGGGTTGTGGAAAAGTTGAAGGTGAACGTTTCGCACAAGATATTGACAAAACCGTGTGGCTTCCAACAACAAGTTGTGGATTTTGATGTTTACAACTTTGTTGAAAACTTTTGTTTATTGTGAACATATCTACAATCAGCGTTTATAGAGCATGTCTTTTATGTCGTTGATTTGAATTTTTAGTTTTTGTGACGCACCGCTATTCGACGAAATCAAGTCCGAAATTTTGTCGCGCGCGTGGATTATCGTCGCGTGATCGCGGCCGCCGAAAATACCGCCGATCGACACAAGGGGAACGGAAAGCATGTCGCAGATAAGATAAATCGCGATCATTCTTGGCTCCACAAATTCCTTGTTTTTCTTTTTGCCGATGACGTCGTTTTCGGAAACGCCGAAGTATTTGCAGGTTGTTGAAAGCACGTCGTATGCGTCAAAGTGTTCCTTTTTCGTTTCGATATACCCGGAAAGAGCCTCTTTCGCAATCGCAAGCGACGCCGGCTGTCCCGAAAGTTGGGAATAAAACATAACCTTGTTCAGAAGCCCTTCAAGGTCGCGGATGTTGTTTTCCATATTGCTGGCGATAAATGACGCTACTTCGTCCGAAAGATAAAAGTTTTCGGCGTCGGCTTTCTTTTTGAGAATTGCGATTCTTGTTTCGATATCGGGCGGCTGAATGTCCGCAAGAAGTCCCCACTGGAAACGGGTGCGAAGCCTTTCTTCAAGGGGCGCGATTTCCTTTGGCGGACGATCCGACGAAATAATGATATGTTTATCGTTCTGATATAAATCGTTGAAGGTGTGGAACAACGCCTCCTGCGTGCCTTGTTTCGACGCGATAAACTGAATATCGTCAATCATAAGCACGTCGACGGAACGATATTTTTCACGGAAAGCGACGCTCGTTTTGGAATCTCTTATCGACTCTACATAGTCGGCGATATACTTGTCCGTCGTGATGTACATTATGCGTTTTTGAGGAAATTTCGCGTTTATGTAATTTCCGATTGCGTGCATAAGGTGGGTTTTTCCAAGCCCGACTCCGCCGTATATAAACAGGGGATTGAAACGACCGCCGGGATGCTCGGACACGGCTTGCGCCGCGGCGAAAGCGATTTCGTTGGATTTCCCTACGACAAAGTTTGAAAAGGTATATTTTTTATTGAACGAAAAACCCGCGTCATCGGATTTTTCAACCTTTTTCACGACAAGTTCGTCCCCCAGGGTATAGTCCTGCTGTTTCAGGCAATCGGCTTTTTCGGACTCGATAATAATCTTAACGTCCGAGATAATGGGGTTGACTTCTTTCACCGCTTCGAGGATTGTTTCGCGGTAATTTTTCACGATTGTGTTTTTACTGCTCTGACTTCCCGTTTGCAGCACGAGAGTATGACCGATAAAACAAATCGGTTCCAGTTTTTCAATCCATACTTCGTAACTTATCGCTTGAAGTCTTGCGGATAATTTGATTTTGGTGTCGTTCCAAAGGGTATTGATATCGATCATAATAAATATATGATAACATTATTGACCGAAAAAAACAAACAAAATCGGTATATATTATAAAAATAAAGTATATTTATTTAAGAAAGTTTTTTGCGCTTATTTTATCTTTTTTCGGCGACGGTGCCGTTCTTTACGACGTACAGTTTTGACAAATTAAGGGGTTTAACGTCAAATTCAGTACACGTAATCACCGTTTGCGTGCGGTTTGCAAGTTCGATAAGTTTTTCGCGGCGCGCCACGTCAAGCTCGCTCAGAACGTCGTCTAGAAGTAAAATCGGGGCTTCGCCCGTTTCGTTTTTGAAAAGAGTGAGTTCCGCGATTTTGACCGAAAGCGACACGCTTCGCTGCTGTCCCTGCGACGCGAATTTTCTTGCGTCCACGTCGTTTAATATTATTTTAATATCGTCGCGGTGCGGACCTTGCGACGTATACATAAGGGCGCGGTCGCGCTCCACCGACGTCGAAAATGCGGAAAGTAAATTATTGTAAATTTCGTCGTAAGTGTCGCCTTTTATCGCGCACTCGTATTGCAGCGACAGAGTTTCTTTTCCGTCCGACAATTCAAAGTGGGAATCTTTTGCAAGGGTTGAAAGTTTCTTTACGTAATTTTTCCTTGCAAGAATCAGATTCGCGCCGACTTCCGCCATACCCTCGTCCCATATCGACAAAAGGGTTTTCAGGTTTTCGTTGCGGTTTTCGTTTTTGAGAAGGGTGTTTCTTTGTTGCAGAATTTTGTTGTATTTTGCAAGCGACTTAAAGTAAGTTTTCGATTGTTGCGAAAGGGAAATGTCCAAAAATCTCCGTCGTTCGTCGGGGCCTGCTTTCACGAAACGCATTTCGTCGGGGGAGAAGTACACGACGTTGACGATACCGATAAGTTCGGACAGTCTTTTCACGGGAAGATTGTCGATTTTTATTTTTTTCGCGCCTTTGTTTTCAATTACGATTTCGATGACGTGCGTGCGATATTTTTTTGCGATTTCCGCCTTGATATACGCGCGCTCGGCGTTGAAAGAAATAAGCTCCTTTTCGCGGCTCGTACGGGGGGATTTGCCAAGTCCCAACAGATAAATCGCTTCCAGCATATTCGTCTTTCCGCTTGCGTTTTCGCCGGAAAGCACGTTGATGCCTTGTCCGAAAGTAACGGACGCCGCGTCGTAGTTTCTGAAATTTTTCAGTTGAAGCGATTTGATAAACATACGGTTATTATATCATATCGGAAAAGAAAGTAAAAGAATTTTTAGGAAATATCGGTAAAACGCGCGGTTTCTTATCCGCGGCGGAACTGTAAAAAAAGACGTCCGCGCCGCAGGGGTTATCAGAACCGAAATAAGAAAAACGGATATATTCCCCCACGACAAATTGAATTTTGCCCTTAAAAGCCCCGAAAATCCCGTAAAAAAGGATAATTTATCAAAAAGACGCGAAAAACGTTTTGTAATTTATTGATAATATGTTATAATTATTATACTTATTACTTTATGCGTGCGCACGCATTGCGTACGCGGGAGAGCGTATGCGCGTGTTTTACACGGACGTCGTCGCGATAATCGACGAAGGCGTCGGAAATTCGACCTTGTCCCTGGCTCTTGACGAAATCATTTCGGAAGGCATGGTAAAGGTACAAAAAACCGGCGAACCCAGAAGCGTCGTTTTTTACGACGACGAAGACGGAAAACAACATGCTTACATAAGCAATCTGTCTGGGCGCGCGCTTTTTTCACATTTTGAAAAACACGGTTTTATTTTCATATAAACGGAGGTATTATGGAACAACAAAATTTATCTTACGACCAGGGCGCGATACAGGTCCTCGAAGGGCTGGATCCCGTCCGTAAAAGACCGGGTATGTACATCGGCTCGACCGACGAAAGGGGCTTGCATCACCTTGTTACGGAAGTCGTCGACAACAGTATCGACGAGGCTCTTGCCGGATACTGCGACAAAATCATCGTTTCGATTGAAAAGGACGGCAGTTGCAAAGTCGTCGATAACGGCCGCGGAATCCCCACGGGCATTATCCCGAAAGAGGGCAAATCCGCCGTTGAAGTCGTTCTGACGAAATTGCACGCCGGCGGAAAATTCGGCGGCAGCGGCTATAAAATCTCGGGCGGACTGCACGGCGTCGGCGTATCCTGCGTGAACGCATTGTCCGAATGGCTGGAAGCCACCGTTTACCAGAACGGAAAAATATACAAACAAATTTTCAACAGGGGCATCGCGCAACGTCCGTTGCAGGAAGTCGGCACGACCGACCGCACCGGCACGACGATTCAGTTTTATCCCGATCCCGAAATTTTCGAGACGCTCGATTTCAATTACGACACGATGAAAATCCGCCTGCGCGAACTTGCGTATCTCAACCGCGGGTTGACCATTCAGCTTATCGACCGCCGCGAAGAGCCCGCACGCGACGAAACTTTCCATTACGAAGGCGGTATCGTCCAGTTTGTCGAAAGTCTGAATAAAAACAAAGAGACCGTTTTCCCGGAGGTCATTTATTTTGACGAAAGTTACGAAAACGGCGAGGTCGAAATCGCGATGCAGTACAACGACAGTTATTCGGAAACCATTTTCGCGTTCGCCAACAACATCAATACCGAAGAAGGCGGCACGCACCTGGAAGGTTTCAAAAACTCGCTCACCAAAATCATCAACGATTACGGCAAAAACAACAATATTCTGAAAGGCGACGAAAAACTTTCGGGCGACGACGTCAGGGAAGGCTTGACGGCGGTTATTTCCGTGAAACTCACCAACCCGCAGTTCGAAGGTCAGACCAAGACGAAACTTGGCAACAGCGAAATGCGTACGGTCGTCGCAAAGGCTATGGCCGAAGGGTTGGGCTCGTATCTCGAAGAACACCCCAAAGAAGCCAAAGATTTGATTATGAAAGGCGTTCTCGCCCAGAAGGCACGAGAAGCCGCAAGGAACGCGCGCGACCTTGCAAGGCGCAAATCCGCCCTTGAAAGCACCACGCTCCCCGGCAAACTTGCCGACTGTTCGGACAAAGATCCTTCTCTTTGCGAAATTTACCTTGTCGAGGGCGACTCCGCAGGCGGCAGCGCAAAGATGGGGCGCGACAGACGTTTTCAGGCAATACTGCCCCTCCGCGGTAAAATCCTGAACGTTGAAAAGGCAAGGCTCCATAAGGTCCTTGAAAACGAAGAAATAAAGACGATGATCACCGCGTTCGGCGCGGGCATCAAGGAAGATTTTGACGAAAGCAAGCTTCGTTACAACCGCATTATTTGTATGACGGATGCCGACGTTGACGGCAGCCATATCCGCATACTTATGCTCACGTTCTTCTTCCGTTTCATGCGCCCGCTCATCGAAAACGGCCACGTTTATATCGCGCAGCCCCCGCTTTACAAAGTCACGAAGGGCAAAACCGTCAAATATTGTTATTCCGATGACGAACTTAACGAATATCTCGATTCCGTCGGAAGAAAGGGCAACGAAATTCAGCGTTACAAAGGTCTTGGCGAAATGGACCCCGAACAACTTTGGGAAACCACGATGGATCCGAAATCCCGCACGCTGCTGCGCGTAAATATGGATGACGCGATCGCCGCGGACGAAATATTCACCGTTCTTATGGGCGAACAGCCCGAACTGCGCCGTCAGTTTATCGAAGACAACGCGACGCTCGTAACAGAACTTGACATTTAAGGAGAGATGAAAAATGATAATCAAAAATAACGATTCTCAGAAAGATAAAGATTTCGTCGAACATCTCGGGATGTCGAAAATCGTCAAAATCGACCTTGACCAGGAAATGAAAAAATCGTTCATCGCCTACGCAATGGCGGTCAACGTATCCCGTGCGATTCCCGACGTCAGGGACGGTCTGAAACCCGTACACCGCCGTATCCTTTACAGCATGAGCGAACTTAATCTGACCTGCGACAAGCCGTTCAGAAAGTGCGCGCTTATCGTCGGCGACGTTCTCGGCAAATATCACCCCCACGGCGACAGCTCGGTTTACGACGCTCTCGTAAGGCTTGCTCAGGACTTCTCGATCCGCTGCCCGCTTATCGACGGACACGGCAACTTCGGCTCGGTCGACGGCGACCCCGCGGCGGCTTATCGTTACACAGAAGCAAGGCTTTCCAAAATCGCCAACGAAATGATCCGCGACCTTGACAAACGCGTCGTGGACTTCTGCCCAAACTTCGACGACACGCGTGAACAGCCCGTCGTGCTTCCTTCGCGTTACCCCAACCTTCTCGTGAACGGTTCGGACGGTATCGCCGTCGGTATGGCGACGTCCATTCCCCCGCACAATCTCGGCGAAGTTATCGACGCCACCGTCGCTCTTATGGAAAATCCCGAACTGGAAGTCGAAGACCTTATGAAATTCGTTCCCGCGCCCGATTTTCCGTCGGCAGGCATAGTTCTCGGCCGTGCATCCATTCGTCAGGCATACAAAACCGGTCGCGGCGGCTGCATAATCCGCGCCCGCACCGAAATCGAAGAAATGGCAAACGGCAGGACGAGAATCGTCGTTACCGAACTTCCGTATCAGGTCAACAAGGCGCGCCTTATCGAAAATATCGCCGACCAGGTCAAAGACAAGCGAATAGAGGGCATTTCGGACATTAAGGACGAATCCGACCGTCACGGTCTCCGCGTCGTAATCGACATCAAAAAGGACGCGAACGCGCAGGTCGTTCTGAACACGCTTTTCAAACAAACCCAGATGCAAATCAGTTTCAGTATGATTATGCTTGTCCTTGCCGACAAAAAACCGCGCATTCTCAATCTGAAAGAAATCCTGACTTATTACATCAAACACCAGGAAGACGTCATCACCCGCCGTACGAGGTTCGACCTTGAAAAGGCGGAAGAAAGGGAACATATCTTAAAAGGTCTTGCAATCGCGCTTGCGAACATCGACGAGGTCATTAAGGTCATCAAAGAAAGCGCAGACAACGACTCCGCCGCGAAAGCCCTTATGGAAAGGTTCCTTCTCAGCGACAAACAGGCGGCGGCAATCCTTGAAATGAGACTTCGCAGACTTACTTCTCTGGAAGTCGAAAAGATCAACGACGAACTTGCCCAGAAAGAAGTCGAAATCGCCAACTACAAGGAAATTCTTGCCGACATCAACAAAGTCAACGACATCGTCAAGAAAGAACTTTTGGAGGTCAAGGAAACGTACAATACGCCGCGTCGCAGCGAAGTGTCCTACGATTATTCCGAAATCAATATCGAAGACCTTATCGAAAAGGAAGACATCGTCGTTTCGATGACTCACGGCGGATACGTCAAACGTCAGCCCGTTGCGGAATACAAGAGCCAGCACAGGGGCGGCGTGGGCATCACCGCGCATAAGACGAAAGACGAAGACTTTGTGGAAAGCATCTTCACGACGTCCACCCACGACGACCTTATGTTCTTCACCAACTTCGGCAAGGTTTACGTCATCAAAGGGTATGAAATTCCCGAGGCGTCCAGGAACTCCCGCGGGCGCGCGGTCATCAATATTTTGCAGCTCGATCCCGGCGAAAAGGTCGCGACGCTTCTTCCCGTGCCCGAACGCGGCGAAGGCTATCTGATGCTCGCAACCAAACAAGGACTTATCAAGAAAACGGCATTATCCGAGTTTGAAAGCATCAGAAAGACCGGTAAAAAGGCGATTCGGTTGGTTGACGGGGATGAACTCATCGCGGCAATGATCACGAAAGGCGATGAAGAACTTATCATTGCGTCGCACGAAGGCAAGTGTATCCGCTTCCGCGAGGCAGACGTCCGCGCAATGGGCAGAGACTGCCAGGGCGTACGCAGTATGAAACTGAACCCCGGCGACTACGCCGTCGATATGGCAATGGTCGAAGAAGACAAAGAAGTTCTGACAATCTCCGAAAACGGCTTCGGAAAACGCTCCTCGCCCGACGAATACCGCGTGCAAGGCCGTGCGGGTATGGGCGTCAAAGCGGGCGTGTTCAACGAGGAAACCGGAAAACTCGTGTGCCTGAAAATGATCAACGCCGACAACGATATTATGATTATCGCCGACAACGGCATCATTATCAGAGTCGCGGCGGACGAAATTCGCAAGATCGGCAGGGATACCAAGGGCGTAAAAGTCATGAACCTCAGGGAAGGCAGCAAGATTATGTCGATTGCGGTCGTCCCGCACGAAGAACCCGAAGAAGAAGTCGTGCTTGACGAAAACGGCAATCCCATGACGACGACCGAAGACGTGACGGAAGTAACGTCCTCGACGGATTCCGAATTCCCCGTCGATAACGAAAGCTCGGAAGAAGCGGCGGAAGTCAACGCCGAAATCAACGCCGTCAACGAAACCGTCTCCGACGAAGAATAAGACAAATCAAACAAAACGAGAAAGCATCGCGAAAGCGGTGCTTTTTTATTTGGTGTTTACGAATTATATAAGGATATAGCGTTATCGACACGGCGAAAACCTTGTCGCGAACACGAAATTACCGAAATTTTAAGTATCTTTTATGAAAAATTTTTAATAAAATTAAGGCTTATGCTTAAAAATGAAAGAAAAAGGAGCAGGGCATGAAAAAGAGGATTCTGAAAGTTTTGGTTGTAACGATAATTGCGATATGTTCGTTTTTGCTTGTCGCCTGCAACAGTGAAAACTATAAAAGCGGCGGACTGAAAAAAACGACCGCCGTCGCGCCGATAGTTTACGACGTGAGCGAAAAAGAAAGCGCGGTGGAAAAGGCGGCGGCCGTTGATTTGTCGGCACTTTCAAAAGACGTGAACGCGGACGGAGCGACCGTGCTTTCAAACGACGTAACGACGATTACGAGCGCGGGCAGTTATATATTGACGGGCGCGTACGCGGGGATAACCGTGAGCGTCGGCAACGACGAAACGGCGCATCTGTTTCTGAACAACACGACGATATCGGGCGGCGCGGGAATCGCGATTTCAAACACGAATAAAAAATCGGAGCTTATAATCACCGCGTGCGAAAACACCGAAAACGAAGTGGCAAGTAAGGGTGACGACGTGAACGCGATCCACGTCAAAGGCACGCTGAAAATCAACGGCACGGGCACGATAAAAGTAAGCGCGAAAAAGAACGGAATAAAGGTTTCAAAAGGGCTTTCGATTGCGGATTCGACGATAAATTTGACCGCCGGAAACCATGCTTTGTCCGCAAGGTTCATTGAGGCGGAAAACGCGAAAATAAACGTTTTATCCGCTGGAAAAGACGCGTTAAATGCGGAATGTGACGATGAAACGCAAGAGTTTACTTTGAACGAAGGATACGTTTCTCTTAAAAACAGCAAGATAATTGCAAGCGTTTCGGGCGACGGAATTCAGGCGGACACGTTCGTATATATCACGGGCGGAAGCGTGGATATTGAAACCTCGGCAACGTTTGTGAGTTACAGCGCAGAAAGCATGGCGGCATACGACCTTTCCGAGGACGATTTCAGATATATCAAAAGCGGCGATACCTATAAAAAGACCGACGACGTAGCGACCAAGGGCGCGCGATACGCTATGATTCAAAGCGCGAAAGGCATCAAGTGCGGCGAAATCAAATATGAAATCGACGGCACGGAATACGCCGTCACAGAAAAATCGAATTACTTTATCGTCATTGACGGCGCACGCGTGAAAATCGATTCGTCCGACGACGCGATCCATACGAACTCGGGAAACGTGCTTATAAAAGGCGGCACACTTGACCTGACCACCCTCGACGACGGAATCCACGCCGACGAACTTGTGAAAATCGACGGCGGCAAAATCACCGTGAACGGCGCCTACGAAGGAATCGAGGGCGCATACGTTGAAATAGGCGGCGGCACGATTTACATCACCGCAAGCGACGACGGCATAAACGCCGCAAGCGATGACGAAAGCGTGAACGAACATATTATTATCTCGGGCGGAACGATAACGGTCGACGCGTCGGGCGACGGCTTGGACAGCAACGGCACGATTTACGTCACGGGCGGCACGCTTATCGTATACGGCCCCACGACGGGCGCGGACACAGGACTTGACGCAGACGGCGGAATCCTTATCGACGACGGCAACGTATTCGTCGCGTCGTCCAAAGAAATGCTGGAAATCCCCGCGTCGAACTCAAAATCCAACGTGCTTGTGTACGGCGTAAACACTGTCCCGGCGGGCTCGGAAATCATTCTGACAAACGCGGACGGCGGCGAAATGGTCCGCATAACGCTCAAAAAACAGGCGCAGGCGATAATCCTGTCAACGCCCGAACTCGCAACCAACGGCACGTATAGTCTGTATGCGGACGAAAACCTTCTTGCAAGCTTTTCGGTGACCGAAACGATAACGGCAATCGGCGTGCGGTCGAACGGCGGACAGGGCGGACAACCCGAGCAACCCGGTGGCGGACAACCCGGCGGACAGGGCGGAAATCCCCCCACGCCACGAAATTAACACAGATCACAATCCATAATTCCTTAATCCTAAAACACATCAAAAGACAATACCACCGCAACCGCGGTGGTATTGTCTTGCCCCGCGGCGCACACTTCGCTTTTGAAATCGCATTATCGCAAGCGATAACGCTCACTCTTTTGCTTGTGTGCGCCTTTTTCTCCACGCAAGTACAAAAGTATCTTGCGTGGGTTTATAACAAGGTATCCCTTCCGGGAGATTGCCACGGCATCGCCGTTGGCAATGCCTCGCAATGACATAAAGTGCGTTGCACGGGATAGAATAAAGAAAGAACGAAAATTCTGCAAATAGATTCTGGTAAACAAACTCTTGTTATATTCCGTACGAAGTACTCTGTCATTGCGAGCGCAGCGTGGCAATCTCCCGGAAGGGAACCTTGTAAAACAAACGCGGTATTTCTTTCAAAAAGGAACATAAACGAAAATTTTTTTCGAGCAAAAAGGACTTTGTGCGCGAAAAATATTGAAATAAACCTTTTCACTGTGTTATAATTACTTTATCTTTTAATAACGTTGGAGGAAATTATGGCAGATTTTGACTTCAAAGCCGCTTCCGAAAGTATGATGGACTTTATTAAGAAAGTCGAAACGGAAATCGGTCCGCGTCTCCCGGGTTCCGACGAAGAACGCGCCGGCGCCAAACTCATCAAAGAAGAATACGAAAAGAATATCGGAATTAAGCCCGTGTCCGAGCCGTTCAAGGTAGCACCCGAAAGCGGAATCGGCTCGATCCCGTACATCGGTATCGGCGGACTTATCGCGCTTATCGCGTTCTTTATTTACCCGATAGCGGGCGCGGTAATCGCTGCGCTTTGCTTCATATACTTCGCGCTTATGGGCGGTTTCTACACGCAGATTTTCGACTTCCTTTGGAAAAAGAAAGACACCGAAAACTTCTATACCGTGCAGGAGCCTTTGTCAGGCAAGACAGACTATACCATCGTGTTGTCCGCGCACTACGACAGCAGCTGGAACTGGAATCTTGCAAAGAAAAACCCCAAAACGTTCATTCCGAAAATCGTTTACGGCGTCGTAGGGCTCCTTTCGATTCTGGTGTTCGGATTCGTGTTGCAGTTTGCCGCGGACGGGACGTACGCTAATCCCTTGTGGACAAACGCCGCAACCATCACCACATGGAAATGGTACGCATACGTCGGATATATCCTTCCCATCGTCTGCATTCCGGGGCTTTACTTCATCACGCAATTCCTGTCGCACGACAAAACCATCGCGTCCCCCGGCTGTATGGATAACCTTACGGGCATCGGCTTGAATCAGGAAATCGCCAAACATTTCAGCGCGCATCCCGAAGATTTGCCCGAAAACTGCCGTCTTATCTGCGCCGCTATGGCTTGCGAAGAATCCGGTCTCCGCGGCTCGCGCGCGTTCGTGAAACACCATAAAGACGACGGCATGCTCAAAAATTGCTATCAGATCAACGTCGACAGCATCTCCGACGAAGATTACTTCGAGGTCATTCAGGGCGACGCCGCGCAAATGTGCAAATTCGATATGGAACTGGGCGATATGCTTTACGAATCCTTGCAGGAACTCGGACTTGTCAAAAAGACGGGCAGAATCTGGAATCCCGTCGGCGGTTGCGACAGCACCCCGTTCTGCCGCGCAGGCGTAAAAACCATCACCTTCGCCGCGCAAAACCCCATTGCCACCGACTATTACCACACTTCCAACGATAAGTCGGATCGCTTAAAGACCAGCGTTTTCGAGGGCGGTATCGAAGCGGTGTATAGGACGATCAAGAAAATCGGCGCAAAAGAAGACGCGAAACGTCAATAATTTGCGTGCTTTCGAGTTTTCGGCAGAACTTGCTCGGTTGCGTACGAAATAGTACGCGCGCTCGCAAAACCTGCCGAGAAACGTCAAAATCCCATCAAATTCTTGACGTTTCGTACAACATATATAAATTAATGCACCCCAAGTGGGTGCTTTTTTTGTGTTGTTTTCCTCATTCAGGGAACTCTTGTTGCCTTCGGCAGTGATATTGCTTACGCAGTGATATTGCGTTGCAGTGATATTTGCCTTTAAGGCAAGTTGCGGATTTACCTTAACTTCGGCTGGAAGCCGAAATATAATTTTGGCGACAGCCAAAATATCACTTTGACGAAGACAAAATATAACTTGCGAAGCAAATATAACCGCACATCGGAACCCGCGCGCCGCTAACCCTGAATTCCCCTTTCACGGTTTTTGAAAAGAGTGGTTTTCAAAAACCCGAGCAATGGTGGATTTTTATATTGTATATAAAAAATACATATCGCTTGCAAATATATTTTTGATATAGTATTATAATTATTAGTAAAAAATAAAAAATGCGATATTGTTTCGTTACGATATATCGGAGGAACTATGAAAGGCGGTTTTGGAAAATTTCTTACATTCATTTTAGGGCTTGTCGTGGGCGTATTGCTTGTCGGCGGTACGATTGCGGGCGTGGTGTACTACGCGGTGGCGGCGGTTTCCGTCAACGACGTGGAAAACTACACAAAGCAGGAATTCACTTTCATCGACAAGGACGCTGAAATCCGCAACAAATCCATACTTGACATTTACGATATGGTGAAAGGCGGCAACATCAAGGAGACGACGGTGTCCGACGCGAAGCGTATTTTCGGCATCGACATCATCAAAATCCTTGAAAACTCGCTTGAAATCACGGTGGACGACAAAAGTCGCGAAACGCTTGGCGCGTTAAAGGTCGCGGACGTTTTCAAAGACGATAATCTGAAAGTCGTGCTCAACTGCTTTACGCTTGGCGACGTTCTGAAAAAGACGGGTATCGACACAACCACGGGGCTTGCAAGCAAGCCGATAGTGCAGGAACATATTTCGGAGCCCGTCATCGACGGATTCAACGCGCTGCTTAAATCGTTGGAAATCAACGAAATGACCATTGCCGAAATGCATGCAATACTTCTCGGCGTGTCGTTTGGCGCGGGCGGCGTGCTGGACACTGTCGCAAACGTGAAAATCGGCGATCTCAATTCCGCGATCAACAACATTAAGTTTGAAGACGTTTTGCCCGATTTCGACCGTGACCTTTATACCGAATGGGATTACCAAAACAACACGGCGGTCTTGTACAGAAGATCGCGCGCGCAGTTCCCGCAGAAAACGCTCATCGCAGCAAATGGCACGAGCGAATACTTTGAGTACGTTTCAAACGACAAAAAAGTCAGCGGCGAAACGTATTATCTTCTTGACGCCGACGCGGGCACGATAAAAGTCAGCGACGCCGGCAACTGGAAACTCAAAGCAGGGGCGGAACTTCCCTACTTCAAAAACAGATACGATAAATCGGGCAACCAAAACCGCTTTGGCGTGGCGTACGTCGTGCCCGTTGACAAAAATGGAATGACCGTCACCGAAAGATTTAGCGACAATGCTTGCACCGTGTCGGACGAAAGCGGGTTGTTCTATTATGAATACGATTTTGTAACGGCGACGGAAGCGGGCGTTGAATATTTTTACCGTGTAGGCGCGGCAGTCCGCACGAAGATTCAGGACGCAACCGGAACAGAACCCGCAAAATACGCCGAAATCATTGAATGGCGCGGATACGTCGAGACGACGAAAGCGGACTATTTCGCGGCAGAACCGTGGAAAACTTACGGTTACAGCAGAGACGGAAAGGTCACCGACGAAGAACTCCAAGAACACCCGTCAACCGATTCTTTGGCAAGATACGCTCTTATGCACGTCGGGAAGAGCGAGCCCGTCCTTAAAGCGCTTGCGGACGAAACTCTCAACACCCTTGACGGCGCGATCGGCGATATGAAACTCGGTCAGGTCATTGAGATTACCGACGACAGCGCTGACATTCTGAAAAAGCTGAAAGACAGCAAAATTTCCGAAATCGACAAAGACGTCAAGAACGTCAAAGTCGGCGATATTATGAAGGTTGTTTCCGTCACGACCGCAGAAAAAGCGACGGACGGCGCATATATCGCGCTTCCCGCACTTTCCGCGGGCAAAGAATACAAAGGCACGTTTATCACCGCAAAAGACGGGGATAAAACCGTATATCTTGTGAAATACAAGGATGGACTTACAGGTTTTGGCGACAGATACAACATCACCGAAAAGGCAAGCAACGGCGTTGTCGTCGCGCTTTCCGAAAAGACCATCGGCGAGTTGCAAACCGCAGGTATCGACGACCTTATAAACACCGCGCGACTTTCCGACGTCATGGACGTGGACGGCGACGTGTTTGTTTTGGACTCGACTGCCGACGCGAAATTTATCCTTGACGAAGACGCAAACAACAAAAACGGATTCTTCCGTCTTGCGGCGGCGGGCGAAACGGCTGAATATAAGAGAGTGTACGAAGGCGACGGAAACGCTGTCATCAAAAAACTTTCGACAATCGGCGTAAACAACATTGCCGCCCGTATGGACAACGTTGTCAACAGCACGCTCTTAAAGGAAGTCGTCGAAGTCAAAGAAAGATATAAATTAAAAGTCGCGACGGCGGCGGACAAAGGCAACACAAGCGTCAGGAAGTATATCTCGCTTGCCGACGTTTACGCAGCCCCCGAATACGCGGGAACGTTCAACGTGGGTTACGTGGAGACCGCTCCCGACACGGACATTAAATTCGTGCGCGCAACAGGTACGATTGCAGCGGGTGTCACGCAGTACGTGATTGTCGATAAGGCAAGTTCGGGCGTGCTTGTCGGATTGCAGGACAAAACCATCGGTATGCTTTCGACGGGCGTCGACGAAGTCGTCAACGGAGCAACGCTTTCGGACGTTCTGGAAATCGACGGAAAAGTTTACGTCAAAGCGACAGATTTCGACGCGGCGGTTGCAACAAGTTACGAAAAAATCGGTCAACACGTCGCATATTATAAGGACGGCAACCTGTTCCTGGAAGCAGGCTACGTCAGAAACAACAACGGCGATTACGTATATCTTGACAAAGAACAAGACGGCACGCCGGTTAACGACCATATCAAGTTCGGGACGCTTTACAACGAACATGGGGTAGCAGAAACCAACGGAGCATACTTTAAGTACAACGGAAATCTTTATAAATTGTCCGATTATAAACGCTATAAGTTTGACGGCGAAACAGCATCCGAATACTATGCCTGCATTTACGACGGCGAATCCGACATGATCCTTTCAAAAATGGCAACGATGACCGTTAAGGACCTTGCCGACAGCGGCACGATGGACAAAATCGTGAAAGATATGCGTATCGGCGACGTGATGGAACTTAACGACACAAACAGCATTTTATACGGGCTCGGAAACAGCAAGATTTCTTCAATCGAAGCCGAAGTTTCCGACAAAATCAAAGTCGCCACCTTGCGCGAACTTAACACCTGGGGCAATCTCGGAATGTCGGAAGCAACGCTTGACGCGATAAAAGTCGCAAACGGCGGCGAAGACCTGACGGCAAGCGAGTTCTTCAAAGGACTAAATGCCCGCTTTGTCGACGGAAAACTCGAAATATATTTCAAATTCGAATAATGGCGTATCATATCAGGAAGTACAGAGAATCGGATCGCGACGACGTGAGGAGAATTTGCCACCTTACGGCGACCGCGCCCGCATACGTCAAAAATCCGGAACTTGTCGCAACGCTTTACGCCGACTATTATACCGAGTTCGAGCCCGACGGAATCTTTATTCTTGCGCGGGACGAAGACGACGTTGCGGTCGGATATATTCTGTCAAGTATTGATTACAAAACCTTTGTGAAGACATTCACCAGATACGTTATGCCGCGCGTCAGAAAACTTTCAAGGATTGAAGCGTTCACACACTTTTTCGCATTCCGCCAAAGTCTTTATATGGACGCGAAAAAATATCCCGCGCACCTGCATATCGACATTTTGCCCGAGGCACAGCACAAGGGATACGGCACGAAACTTATGGACGCCCTCATGGATTACCTTGCCGAAAATGGCGTGAAAGGCGTGCATTTGGGCGTTGGCGGCGACAACGCGGGCGGCATCAGGTTTTACGAAAAGTACGGATTTACGATGATACACGACTTTGGGTCTTTCGGCAAAGTCTTCGCCAAAGAAGTAAAACGGCGATAATTTGCGCCTTTTCGGCGTTTTTACAGAACCCGAAAACTCGTGTACGTTCAGTACACTAGGGTTTTCGGAACCTGCAAAGAACCCCAAAAATCCATCAAATACTCGCCGTTTTATAGGGAGTAATTAGAGAAAATATTATTTTGCGTACGAAGTACTTAATGTCATTGCGAGGAGCAACGCGACGTGGCAATCTCCCGGAAGGGAATCCTTGTTATAAAACCCACGCAAGATACTTTTGTACTTGCGTGGAGAAAAGGAGCACACGAGCAAAAGAGTGAGCATTATCGCCCCCGATAATGCGATTTCAAAAGTGAAGTGTGCGACTAGTTGACAACGCGCGTAATAATAAATATAATATATTAAACTCACAGGCGATGAGAAACAAGAGTAGCGCAGGACGCCATCAAGAGAGAAAACCCTTTGGCTGCAAGGTTTTTTGGATAAATGCGGGAAAGTGCGGTTTTGAGCCTTACGGGAGGAAATGCCCGTGCGTGCGCGCAAACGTTATTGCGCTATCCTTGATTGAGGTGGAACAACGGAGTTAATTTCAGCCCGTCCTTAAAGGAAACTTTTCGGACGGATTTTTTATTAAAGGAAGGTAAAAATGTCGGGATATCTCAAAAGTTACGTGGCGGCGGCAATGGAAAAAGATCCTGCCGCGACAAGCAAAATTATGGTGCTGTTTACCTATCCCGGGGTAAAGGCGCTTATGTGGCATCGTCCCGCAAACTGGTGTTACAGACACAAAATGAAATTCCTTGCGCGGGTAATTTCGCAACACGTGCGGTTCTGGACGGGCATTGAAATTCACCCGGGCGCGACAATCGGCAAGGGAGTGTTCATCGACCACGGCGCGGGAGTCGTCATCGGCGAAACGGCGGAAGTCGGCAACAACGTTACGCTTTATCAGGGAGTAACGCTTGGCGGCACGGGAAAAGACGCAGGCAAACGACACCCCACGATTGAGGACAACGTCGTGATTGCGGCGGGCGCAAAAGTCCTTGGGCCTTTCACCGTCGGCAAGGGAAGTAAGATCGGCGCGGGCAGCGTAGTGCTGAAACCGGTGCCCGAAAACTGCACGGTCGTGGGCGTTCCCGGGCGCATCGTAAAGCAGGACGGAAAGCGCGTGGACAGCTTAAACCAGGTGGAACTTCCCGACCCCGTGCTGGAAGAACTTCGCCGCATAAACGCAAGGCTAACGCAAATCGAAAACCTTTCGGGCATCAACTGTTCGCGTTATTCGATTGCAAACGAAGAAAACACAAAATCAACCGAAACGACAGATTAAAGGAGAAAAAGTATGGTTAAAGTATACAATACGCTGACAAGAAGAAAGGAAGAACTTGTTCCGCTTTCGGGCAACAAAATAAATATGTACGCGTGCGGCATCACCGTTTCGGGCGACGCTCACATCGGTCACGCATATCAGGCGCTCATTTATGACATCATCAGAAAGTACCTTGTGAAAAGGGGCTTTGACGTAACGTATGCGAGGAATTACACCGATGTCGACGATAAGATTATCGCAAAATCGAAAGAAACGGGAATCCCTGCCGACAAGTACGCGGCAATGATGATAAAACGCATCGACAAAGTTATGCGTGAGTTCGACGTGGACGATCCCGACATCTGGCTGAAAGCGACGTGCAATATCGACAACATCATTGACTTCATAAAGGGGCTGGAAGAAAAAGGGTACGCCTACGCAACGCCCGAAGGCGACGTGTATTTCTCCGTCGAAAGATTCCCGTCCTACGGCGCGCTCAGCAACAGAAAAACCGAAGAAGCGTTTTCAAGCGTCCGCATCGAAAACGAAGACAACAAGAAAAGCGCGCTGGACTTTGCGCTTTGGAAGTCCGCAAAAGAAGGCGAAATCTCGTGGGACAGCCCGTGGGGCAAAGGACGTCCCGGCTGGCATATCGAATGTTCGGCAATGAACCGCGCGGCGTTCGGCGACCAAATCGACATACACGGCGGCGGTCGCGACCTTATTTTCCCGCATCATGAAAACGAAATCGCGCAGTCCGAGGCACTTACCGGCAAAAAATTCGTGAAATACTGGATTCACAACGGGCTTATCAAGGTCAACGGACAAAAAATGAGCAAGTCTTTGGGCAACAGTCTGTTCCTTGAAGACTTGTTGAAAAAGTATTCGGCGGAAACGATAAAATTCGCGCTGTTGCAGACGAACTACCGCGCCGACATCAACGTCACGGACGATTTGTTCCCCACCGCCGAAAAACACCTTGTCGACTTTTACAGAGTTTTGGAAGAAGCCGAAAAATCCGGGCTTGAAAGCAGCAAAAAGACCGAAAAAATCGGAGAAGACTTTGTAAATTGCATGGACGACGACTTCAACACCGCGCTTGCGATAAGCAATCTTTTCGGATATTTCAAAAACATCAGAAAGAAGTTGAAAGACGGCGACGTAACCGCAATCGAAGACATCAACGCAATCCGTGAAAACTACGATATCCTGGGATTGTTCCGCGCGGACGCAAAAGATTTTTTGAAAAAATACGACAAAGCCGACGCCGAAGACAACGTGTCCGTCCCCGAAGAAATTTTCGCGCTCGCGGAAAAGAGAAAGGCGGCGAAAGCCGAAAAGAACTACGCTCTTGCCGACGAAATCAGGAAAGAAATCGCGGACAAAGGGTTTATTCTTGTCGACACGAAAGACGGATTCACGATAAAAAAGGCATAACGAAAAAGGTCGGGCGCGAAAACCGCGCCCGTTTTTATTAAGGAAAAATCATTGACTATATTAACTTATTAAGGCTATAATATAGTAATTAAATCGAAAAAGGATTTTTTATGGCTTATTACGAAAGACTGAACATCAAAGATATTTTTCAGGAAGAAGTGTTCACCGACGAAGTGATGCAGCGATATATGTCGGAAGACGCGTATCGCGCGCTGAAAGACGTTATCGCACGCGGCGACGAACTGCCGAGGAGTCTTGCCGACGAAGTTGCCGCGGCAATGAAGACGTGGGCTGTCGAAAAGGGTGCGACCCATTTCACGCATTGGTTCCAGCCGATGACGGAATACACGGCAGAAAAGCACGACAGTTTCATTTCCGTCGACAAAGACGGAAAGGTACTGCTGGAATTTTCGGGCAAAAGTCTTTCAAAGGGCGAAGCGGACGCGTCGAGTTTCCCGTCGGGTGGAATCCGCGCCACGTTCGAGGCGCGCGGTTACACCGTATGGGATTGCAGTTCCCCGGCGTTTATCAAGCGTTCAAAGGGCGGCGCGGGCGTACTGTGCATACCGACGGCGTTTTGCGCCTACACCGGCGAGGCTCTTGACAAAAAAACCCCGCTCCTTCGCAGTATGAACGTTTTAAACCGCGAGGTTTTAAGGCTTTTAAGGATTCTCGGAGACAACGAAACCAAAAAAGTTACTCCCGTCGTCGGCGGCGAGCAGGAATATTTTTTGATCGACAAAAACCACTATATGCAGCGCGAAGACTTGAAGTACGCGGGACGTACTCTGTTCGGCGCGCCCCCCGCAAAAGGACAGGAAAAGTCCGACCAGTATTACGCGACAATCCGTGACCGCGTCGCCTTTTTTATGGAAGATCTGAATCGCGAACTCTGGAAACTCGGCATCGCCGCAAAGACGGAGCATAACGAAGTCGCGCCCGCTCAGCACGAGCTTGCGCCGATTTTCACGTCCGCAAACATCGCGACCGACCAGAACCAGCTTATAATGGAGACGATGAAAAAGGTTGCGGAAAAGCACGACCTTGCGTGTCTTCTGCACGAAAAGCCTTTCAACGGCGTCAACGGCAGCGGCAAACACAACAACTGGTCGATAATGACGGACACGGGCGTGAACCTGCTTGAGCCCGGCAGCAATCCCGCCGAAAACCGCATATTCATGCTTATGATACTTGCGGTCATCGCGGGCGTGGACGAATATGCCGACCTTGTCAGAATGAGCGCGGCAAGCGCGGGAAACGACAACCGTCTGGGCGGAAACGAAGCGCCCCCGTCGATAATTTCGGTTTTCGTCGGCAACGACCTTTACTCGGCGTTTGAAACGCTGAAAGAAGGCAAAACCGCCGTTACGAAAGTCAAAGAGTACATCAAAATGGGGCTGCCGTCTTTCCCGAAACTCAAAAAGGACAACACCGACAGAAACCGCACCTCGCCGTTTGCGTTCACGGGGAACAAGTTTGAATTCCGCATGGTCGGCAGCAGCGCGTCGCTTGCGACGTCCATAATCGTCCTTGACACGATAACCGCCGAAATGGTGCGCCGTATCGCCGACGAAATCGAAGAAAAGACAAAAGCGGGCGAAGACCTCGACCACGCGTTGTCGGAAATCATCGTGTCTTATATCCGCGCGCACGGCCGCATCATCTATAACGGCAACAATTACAGCAAGGAATGGGTGGAAGAAGCGAAACGCCGCGGTCTTCATATGACGTCCAACAGCCTTGACGCGTTCAAATGTATGCTGGACAAGGATATTGTCAATCTTTATGAAAGGAACGGCGTTTTAAGCGAAAAGGAACTTACGAGCCGCTATGAAATCTTTGTCGAAAACTACGCAAAGACCGTCAATATCGAGGCTCTTGCAATGCGAAATATCGCAAGGAAACAAATTTTGCCCGCGGTCATGAGGACGGAAGGAAAACTTGCGGCATACCTGAAAGACGTAAGGGAAATAAATCAGAAATTCGGGGCGGCGGACGAAAGGCTGCTTGCCGAAACCGATAAACTTATCGACGAAACCGATCGTCGTACGACCGACCTTGAACACGCTCTTGCAAAGGCAAAGTCGATTGAGAATTTTGAAAAACAGGCAGAGTGTTATCGCGACAAAGTCCTTGTCGCAATGAACAGACTGCGTGAAAGCGTGGACAAGCTCGAACTTATCACCGAGAAGAAAGAATGGCCGTTCCCGTCTTACGGCGACATTCTATTCTATGAGTAAAAAACGATGTTAAACGTTGAAAACGACAATATAAAGCCCGAAAACGGCAACATAACGCCGTCGGAAGTCGACCTTAAAAGGGCGAACATCATCGCCGACACTTTTGTGGAAAAGGTTGAAACCGCCGCGCCCGTCAGGATTGCGACAAGCGTTGACGAAAAGAAAGGCGCGGTAAAAATCCGTGAGCTTTACGAAAAGATTTTGGGGCTTCCTGCAAGGACGGAACCCACCACCGTCGCGCCGCTTGCGGGACGATTCGGCATACCCGTTTACGGGGTGATTTTCGCGATCGCGCTTGCGTTTTATATAGTGGGCGTGCTTATCGACGACAAAGCCGTCACATACGGTTTTCTTGCGCTGTCGATGCTTGTTACCGTTTTTGTCGGCGCAATGCTGTTCGTACAGGTTCTGACAAACAAAAACACGTTCAACGCGCTTTTCCCGAAGCGCACGTCGTACAACGTATTGTCGTCAATCGAGGCGAAAGCCCCTGCCGAAAACACGCTTGTCATCGGCAGTCACTACGACAGCGATATGGACAGGTCGGACGTCGTAATGTTCCTGAAAGACAAAAACCTGCCGAAATGGATTTCGCGCGCGTTCAAGGCGTTGTCGATAATCAGCATACACGTGCTTCTCGTGTTTGAAATTATCGCGATATGTCTGCCGCACTTAAACGTCGGCGACAAAGCGGTGATGTTTTTATTCCCGACGATATTCTGCGGACTTGCGATATTTTATCTTGTCACGATGTTTTCATACAAAAAGCGCAACAGCAACATCGGACACGAAGGATTGCAGGCGGCGGGGGTATCTCTTGCGGTTGCGGACTATTTAAGGCTGCATCCCGAACTTATCCCCGACAATACGAAAGTCGTGCTTGCGTGCTTCGGCGCGAAAGAATGCGGCGCAAAGGGCGCGGAACAACTCATATTGCAACACTATGGCAGGGACGAATCACTGATAAATCCCGTCGTGATAAACTTTTCAAAAGTCGGCGATTGCGACAACGTCGTGATACAGGGCGACAGACAATACAAAAACATTTACGACCTGAAAATCAACAACGTGGCGTTCAAGGCGATCAAGGAAGTGTGCGACGACGTGGCGTTCAGATACAGCGAAACGCTTTTCACCGACAGCACACCGTTTGCTCGGCGCAAAATCCCCACGACAACGATCGAACTCAAAAAAGGCGACAACGAACTTTCGTCGGCATACGACAAAGCCTTCAAAAGCGCGCTTAACGTGACGGTCGATACGATGCGGTATATGCAGGAACGCCAGCAACTTTTCCGCGGCGAAAAGACGATAATGTGAACCGCCCTCTAATTTTTCAAAACAAAACGAAATTCCCGCAACGAGATTGCGGGATTTTTTATTAAAAAACAAAAAACGACGAAAGATACGGCGGAAAAACGCCGAAAGGGGGAATAAGGTTTGACTTTTATAAGATAATTCATTAAAATCTTATTAACTTGATAAGGTCGCGGACAAAAGGCGCAACGCAAAGTCTGCATAAAGGAGAAAGGTAAATGAAATCCGAACCCGTAAACGTTATTCCCGAAATCGAAACAAACCCCGTCGTATTTCAGCAGAAAGAACCCGAAAAGAAGTGGAAAACCGTCGTCAAAAAGTATGCGAATCGTTACTTCATCGACGCGTTTTCGGGAATGGCACAAGGACTGTTCGTCACGCTTATCGCAGGGACGATATTTAAGCAGATCGGCAGTTGGTGCGGCGCGAATTCGGGCTTCGGCGCACTGCTTATTCTCATCGGAAACATCGCCTGCACGCTTATGGGCGCGGGCATCGGCGTAGGTATCGCCAAGAAACTGAAAGCGCCCGACCTTGTGGTTTTTGCGTGTGCGGTCGCGGGATTTTTGGGGGCGTTTTTGCCTGACAAAGTTTACAATCTTTTGTCCGACGGAAGTTTTTCGTTGAAAGCGGTGGCGGGCTCGATAACGGCGTTCAAAGTGGGCGCGCCCGGCAACCCCATCGGCTCGTACGTGTCGACTCTTATCGCTTTGGAAATTGTGTTGCTTGTACAAGGCAAAACAAAACTTGATATCTTAATCGTACCTTTAACGGTTATGTTTGTGACGATAATCTCAATGTTTGTCGCATATCCCGCAATTTGGTTCATAAAAGTAATTCAGAAATTCATTGAAATTTCGGTGACGGCGCAACCCTTTATTATGGGCGTTGTGATATCCGTCGTGATGGGTATACTTTTGACGATGCCCACGTCTTCTGCGGCGATATGGATTGCGATTGCGTCGGGAAGTACGTCTGACGCGATGATGCTTGCGGGCGGCGCGGCTGTCGTCGGATGCGCGGCGCAGATGGTCGGCTTTGCCGTGATGACTTTCAAAGAAAACGGCGCCGGCGGACTTATCTCACAAGGTATCGGCACCAGCATGTTGCAAATCCCCAACATTATGAAACACCCGCTCATTTTCGTACCGCCGATTATTGCCTCCGCAATCGTAGGTCCCATTGCGACGTGCGTGTTCAAACTTCGTTGTACCGCGGGCGGCGGCGGCATGGGCACAAGCGGACTCGTCGGCGTGTTCGGCGCGGTCGAGGCGTCGAAAGGCGTTGTGTCGGACGCGAATATCGCGCTTGCCATAGTGTTTTTGATGTTCGTAATTCCCGCAGTCGTGTCGCTGCTGTTCAGAATCCTTTTTGAAAAGAAAGGCTGGATCAAAGGCGAGTGGATGAAACTCGATGTGTAAATTACGCTATAAGAAAATCAACGATAAAAGACGTGCGAAAAGCGCGTCTTTTTATTTTTCCGAAAAGTTTGAAAAATCCCGAGGAGTTTATATTTTCGTCAAATCCTTGCCTAAATTATAAAATAAGTATATACTTTGTATATCTTTAATATTTACGACTTTTTATCGGAGGCATTATGCTTTTATCGAAACTTGTGGGGGAACGCGTTAAGGAAGCCCCTGCGGACGTTACCATTTTAAGCCACGCGCTGCTTGCTCGCGCGGGGTATATCAAGCCGGTTGCAAACGGCATTTTCTCGCTTACTTCTCCCGCCCAGCTTATGGCGAAGAATATCGAAGACATTATCCGCGACGAAATGAACAAAATCGACGGACAGGAAGTGAAATTCCCCGTCGTTATGCCCAGGGAACTCTGGGAGCAGTCGGGAAGATATTCAAGCATCGGCAGCGAGATGGTGCGTTTTAAGGATAGAAGCGGCAAAGATATGCTTCTCGGAATGACGCACGAAGAAGCGGCGGTACACCTTGCAAAAAACACCGTTTCGAGTTATAATCAGCTTCCGTTCATGATTTATCAGATTCAGACGAAGTTCCGCGACGAGCCTCGTTGCCGCGGCGGACTTATCCGCGTCAGGGAATTCACGATGAAAGACGCGTACTCGTTCCATATGACACAGGAGGACCTTGAAAAGCATTATTACAAGGAATACGACGCATACAACAACATATTCCGCCGTATCGGGCTGAAAAAATTCATCGCGGTCAAGTCGGACAGCGGTATGATGGGCGGCAGTATCGCTCACGAGTTTATGCTGCTGACAGAAGTCGGCGAAGACACGCTCGTGCTTTGCGACGAGTGCGGATACAAGTCGAATATGGAAGTCGCGACGGGCGTACGTCCCGAGGTCGATTTCGGCGCGGACGCGGAAAAGGAAGAAGTTTTCACCGGCGACGCCAAAGACATCGCGGAAGTTTCGGCGTTTTTGAAAGTTCAGCCTTATCAGACGATAAAGGCGGTCGTTTACGCCGTGAAGGGCGAAAAGACGGTTGTCGTCGCGTTTATCAGGGGCGATTTGGAAGTCAACGAAGCCAAACTCAAAAAAGCGATTATGAAAAACATCGTCCCGTGGGAAGCCGACGAAGAATCGGGGCTCGTCGCGGGAAATATCGGACCAATCGGGCTTGACCCGAAAGACGGAATCGTCGTTTTCGATAAGTCTTTGGAAGGCGCGTACAATATGGTTGCCGGCGCAAACAAGCCGCTGTACCACGTGAAAGGCGTGAACGTCGCGCGCGATATTAAGCCCAAATCGTTCGTCGATATCGCAAAAGTGAAAGCAGGCGACAAATGCCCCGTTTGCGGAAAACCGCTGCACCTTGAAAACGGCATCGAAATCGGCAACATTTTCCAACTCGGCACGAAATACACAAAGAGCATGGGCATGACCGTGCTTAACGAAAAAGGCGAAGCCGTCAACCCCATTATGGGCTGTTACGGTATCGGCGTAGGTCGTGCAATCGCCGCAATCGCGCAGGAAAGCAACGACAAAGCGGGGCTTATTCTGCCAATCACCGTCGCGCCTTACAAGGTTCATATCTGCCCCTTGCGTATCGACGACCAAAACGTCCGCGAAAAGGCTTTTGCGCTGTACGACGCGCTTATAAAAAAGGGCGTGAACGTGTTGCTTGACGACCGCGAAAACGTCTCAAACGGCGTGAAATTCGCCGACGCCGACCTTATGGGTATGCCTATCCGCGTCGTGGTAAGCCCCCGCGGACTTCAAAACGACGAAATCGAAGTTACCGACCGCGCGACGCTTTCGGCGGACAAAGTGAAATACGAAGACGCGCTTTCCTATATCGACGCCATGATGGCAAGAAAATACGAGGAACTGAAATAATATATGGTGAGCATCGGCAACAGCTGGGACGAGATTTTGAAGGACGAGTTTTCGGGAGAAAACTACCTTAAAATCCGCGAATTTCTGAAAGACGAGTATTCTCATCACGTCTGCTATCCGTCGATGTACGACATATTCAACGCGCTGAAATACACCGATTATTACGCCGTCAAAGCGGTGATAATCGGACAAGACCCTTATCACGAAGAAGGGCAGGCTCACGGGCTTTCCTTCTCGGTGAAAAAAGGAGTGGATATTCCGCCGTCGCTTGTCAATATTTACAAGGAGCTGAAAAGAGATCTGGGCATTTCGCCCGCGCCGCACGGCTGTCTTGAAAGTTGGGCAAAGCAGGGCGTGCTTCTTCTGAACTCGGTATTGACGGTGCGCGCGCACCTTGCCAACAGCCACAAGAATTGCGGCTGGCAGATTTTCACCGACGATATTATCAAAAAACTTAACGAGCGGGACACCCCGATAGTCTTTATTCTGTGGGGCGCAAACGCCCGTTCGAAAAAGCAATATATTACAAATCCGATACATTACGTTATCGAAAGCGCACATCCAAGTCCGCTTTCTGCATACAACGGTTTTTTCGGCAGCAAGCCGTTTTCAAGGACGAACGAGTTTTTGGAAAAAAACGGTATCGCGCCGATCGAATGGGAAATTAAGGATTGATGAAAGAAAAAACAGGGCAGTTGTTCAAGGCTGTCGGCAAAAAAATTAAGAATCTTATGACTCCCGCGCGATATATCGTGCTCGGGTTTTTGGGCGTCATCGCCGTCGGGACGATTTTGCTGGTGCTTCCGTTTTCTTCGGCAAGCGGAAAGACAATCGGCTTTGTTCCCGCGTTGTTCACGTCGACGACCACGGTGTGCGTGACGGGGCTTACCGTCATAGATCCCGCGACTCAGCTGTCGATTTTCGGACAAATCGTCGTTTTGTTGCTCATACAAATCGGCGGTCTCGGGTTCATGACCACGACGACGTTCATGTTTATGCTTGTCGGCAAGAAAATCAGCCTGAAAGAGCGCATGACGATTCAGGAGTCGCTTGACCAGGACAGCCTGAAAGGCGTTGTGAAACTGACAAAACGAATCCTTGCGTTCACGTTCATTTTTGAAGGGTTCGGCACGCTTATGCTTATGACAAGGCTTGTCCCCGCACTCGGCGCGCGCGGCATATACGTTTCGTTGTTCACGGCGGTTTCGTCGTTTTGCAACGCGGGCCTCGACATAATGGGCAAAGACTACGGCGCGTTTTCCAGCATTTCGGCATTTTCGCACGATCCCGTCGTACTTATCACCGTAATGGTGCTTATCATATCGGGCGGGCTCGGCTTTTTGGTTTTCAACGACATATTAAGGAAAAAGAGAAACAGACCGCTTCGGCTTCACACGCGCGTTTCGCTTTCGATGACGGCGATTTTGCTTGTTGTCGGCGCGGCGATGATACTCGGTATCGAATGGAACAATCCCGGCACGCTCGGTCCGATGGACTGGGGCGACAAAGTCCTTAATGCGTTTTTCCAGTCGACGACGGCAAGGACGGCGGGCTGGACGTCGATAAATCAGGCAAATCTCACGGACGGCGCAAAAGTCGCGACGATGGTGCTTATGTTCGTCGGCGCGTGTCCCGCATCGACGGGCGGCGGCGTAAAAACCACAACCATTTTCGTTATGATTATGTTGTTCGCGTCCGTATTCCGTGGCCGCGACGAAGTCGTTGTCGGCAAGGAAACAATCAACACAAGGACGATAAAACGCGCGGCGGTCGTTACGACGGCATGTTTCCTGGGATCTTTCGCGCAGGCTCTCATAATCTGGGCGACGGAGGCGGCGTACGGCGTGCAGTTGTCCGTCATCGACAGCATGTACGAGGCGTTCAGCGCGTTCGGCACGGTCGGCGTATCGGCAGGGCTCACGACGTCGCTCCATACACCCGCGCTCATTACGCTGTGTTTTTCGATGTTCATCGGTCGTCTCGGGCCGCTGACAATCGGCACCGCGCTTTTGAATACAAAAAAACAATCGGCAAATATCAAATACCCCGATGCCAAAATTCTTATCGGATAAGCGGAGGTTTATTTTATGAAAAACAAAAAATCGAAAAATCAACAATTTGCGGTAATCGGACTTGGCAGATTCGGCTCGACCGTCGCGAAAACCTTGTTTGAAAAAGGCGAGGAAGTCCTTGCCGTCGATATAAAAGAAGAGGTCATCACGGAAGCGCACGAGTACACCACGCACGCCGTCGTCGCCGACGTTACCGACGAACGCACTTTGCGCGCGCTCGGCATCGAAAACTTCGACGTCGTCATTATTGGCATCGCAAGCGACCTGGAAGCAAGCGTTTTGTGCGCGCTCACCTGCAAGGAAATCGGCGTCAAAAAGGTCATCGCAAAGGCCGAAAACCTTAAACATAAAATGGTTTTGGAACGCGTCGGCGCGGACGAGGTCGTCATTCCCGAAATGGAAATGGGCGAAAAAATGGGCGCACGCCTTGCCAACCCCTTGCTGCACGACATAATGACCATAAGCAACAAATACAGCATTATCGAAATGGAACTTCCGTCAAGTTGGGCGGGAAGCTCCCTTGTGACGCTGGATATCCGCAAAAAATACGACGTCAACGTTCTTGCGGTTGAGCGCGACAACGACGTCATCGTCAACTTCGCCGCGGACGAGCCTTTGCTTGACGGCGATACGTTGCTTGTCGGCGGGAGCAGGGAGATGCTCGATCTTCTTCAAAACCAATACAATTAAGCAAAACGGCGACAATTCGCGCCTTTTCGGCGTTTTTACAGAACCCGAAAACTCGTGTACGCTCAGTACACTAGGGTTTTCGGAACCTGCAAAGAACCCCAAAAATCCATCAAATTCTCGCCGTTTTATAGGGGAAGGGGCCCCCACAAGATACTTGTACTTGTGGGGCTAAATGGCATCAAAATTTTGCCGTTTTGGAAGAGAGTTAATATTTAAGCACCCAAGAGGGTGCTTTTTTGTTGGTTTTTTTATTCCGTGCAACAAAAAAACGCACCGTGGGAACGGTGCGTTTTTGATTGGTTTAATAATTAGTCTGCTTTGTAGGGAAGCAATGCCATAACGCGGGCGCGTTTGATTGCGTCGGACAAGAAGCGTTGATGTTTTGCACAGACGCCGGTCATACGACGGGGCATCATCTTGCCTTTTTCGGTGATGTATTTGCGAAGTTTGGCAACGTCTTTGTAGTCGATTTCGGTTGCCTTATCGACGCAGAATTGGCAGACTTTCTTTTTGGGAATTCTTTTGCCGCCCTGAACGGGGCGTTTTACTTCTTCACTCATTTTAATATACCTCTTAATTATTGAGCCCTATATACGGGCGAAAATCAGAAGGGCAGATTCTCGTCAACGGCTTTAAGGTCGTCGAACACGCCGTCGTTCGAGGCGGATTCGTCTTCGGCCTTGGTGCTGAGGAACTGAACCTCGTCGGCAACGATTTCGGTGACGTATCTGCGGCTTCCGTCGGGAGCGTCGTAACTGCGGGTCTGAACCGATCCGGATACGGCCGCTTTACTGCCTTTTTTCAAGTATTTGTTGCAATGTTCCGCCTGCGTTCTCCATACGACAACGGGAAGGAAGTCGGTATCTCTTACGCCGTCGCTGTTGGAAAATCTGCGCGACACGGCAAGCGTGAATCTGCAAACGGGAATGCCCGAGCCGGTGTTGGTGAGTTCGGGATTCTTTGTTAAATTACCGATTAAAAATACTTTGTTCATAAATGACCCCTTATGCGGTTATTTGCGGATAATCATCTGACGCACGATTGCGTCTGTGATTTTCATCTGACGATCGATTTCGGCGGGAGCGGATGCGTCTGCCGTAAAGTTCATCAAGACGTAGTAGCCTTCGTTCTTATCGTTGATGGGATATGCATATTTGCGGGTACCCCACTTGTCAATGCCGTCAACGGTGCCGCCGAGCTTTACGACGAGGTCCGAGAACCTGTCGACGAGAGCAGCCTTGTCTTCTTCCGAAACGTCATTGTCGATGATGTAAAGGATTTCATACTTGTTCATCTTTTTATACCTCCTTGTGGACTTTGTGGCCTGCTTAAACAGGCAAGGAAATTCGTCGATAATATATCAACGTGCAATTATTATAAATAATTTATTCGTTTATGTAAAGCGAAAAGCGGCGAAAAAGTCAGCGATTTAACGATTTTTTCAGCGATTTTCTTATTTTTTGCAGGGTGTTGTCGACTTTTTTTGTGGAAACCGAAAGAGAGGCGGCGATTTCCCGATACGAGTCGCCGTCAAGATAAGCGTAAAAAATCCGCTGTTCTTCTTCCGATAAAACGCTTTCGATTTCCCGCATTAAAAGGGTTTCCCGCTCCTCTTCGATATAAACGGTTTCGGGATTGCCCGACGCGATTTCGACGTCGTCAAGCGGCACGCTGTCATTAAGCGCGCGATTTTTCCCGCTTGAAGATTTCCTGATTAACCCGATGATTCTTTTTCTGACGCAGATGTAGGCGAACGTTGTGAAACTCGCGCCGGCTTTTTCGTCGTAATTCATAATCGCGTTGAACAGCGCGACCATTCCTTCCTGCACAAGATCGTCGGTGTCGCCCGACGGCAAAAAGAAGCGGCGCACCGCCTTGTTGACCAGCGATTTATGACGATGCAGCAGTTCGTTTACGGCGGCGGAGTCGTTTGACTGCGCGCGTTTTGCAAGTTCCTCGTCGGGCAAAGTTTCGTATGTCATTTTCTGTCCTGTCGTACCTTTTCGTAAATCACGACGGCGGCGGCAACCGAGGCGTTCAGACTGTTGATTTTTCCGCTCATCGGAATGGAGATTACGCCGTCGGCAAGTTCTTTTGAAAGGCGTTTTACGCCGCTGTCCTCGCCGCCGACAAGCAATGCGATTGCTCCGGTAAGATTTGCACGATACATAGGTTCACCGTCCATATCCGCGCAATAAACATACATATTTTGCGATTTAAGATAATTTATCGCGTCGTTGACGTTGGTAACTTTCGCGATTTTCACGTGTTCCGCCGCGCCTGCGGAGCACCTTAAAACGGTGTCGTTCACGGTAACGCCGCGGTGCTTTCCGATGACGATCCCGTGCACGCCCGCGCACTCCGCCGTACGGATAATGCTGCCGAGATTGTGGGGGTCTGAAAGTTCGTCCAGAATCACGATAAAGGGCGGCTCGTCTTTCGATTTCGCAAAAGACAAAATGTCGTCCAAAGACGAATAAACAAACTCCGTCTGAGTAAGCGCGACTCCCTGATGTTTTGCGTTTTGCGTGATGCGGTCGAGAGCGGTTTTATCGACGACGGACACGACGATTTTCTTTTCTTTTGCAAGGGCGATTATGTTTTTTACGACGCCCGTCGTTTCGCCTCTTTGCACGTAAAGTTTTTCAACGGTTGCGTCGGAGCGCAACGCCTCATACACTGCGTTTTTTCCCGTAATTAACATGAGTTCTCCTTATTCGATTGAAAGCAATTCGTTCAGACGGTCGTGTTTTCCCGTGAGATACAGGTATCCGAGAAGAGCCTCGAATCCGCTTGCTTTTTTGTAGTCGCCGATACTTGCGTTTTTTGCCGACGACGAATAATGTGCGTTTCTTGCGCGCTTGTAAACCGCGACTTCTTCTTCCGAAAGACACGGCAGCAGTTTTTCGATTTTATCCGCCTGCGCTTCCGCCTTGATTTCCTTGGTTGCGAGTTTATGGAGCGCGCCCGATTTTTTGTCGGACGAAATGGCAAGCCGCGTTCTGACGTACAGTTGTTGTACGGAGTCGCCGACGAAAGCGAGAACAAGCGGATTCATCTCGTCCGCTTCGGCTTTTGTGATTATCGTCGTAAGAAAAGGAATGGTATCTTGCATAAGACCGATTATATCACATCGAAGTGGCTTTAACAAGAAAAAATACGTATTGACCTTTTAACAAGATTAGTATAAAATATATTTACTATGAAAAACAAAAGATTTTTGAAAATAACGCTGATTGCCGCGGTTGTCGCGCTTCTTTGCGCCGCGCTTTGCGGATGCAGTCTTATACAAGGAATTTTGCACCCGGAAGGGAAGTTTGCGCTGTCCGAAAGCGAGATAACGCTGAAAATCGGCGAAACGTACGACGTAACGCTCAGCGACGGGCGCACCGACGAGTTCACTTTGTCCACGTCGGACAAAACAAAGGTCGAAATATACGGGCGGACAAGCATTAAAGCCGTCGGGAAAACCAAAACCGCGGTCACGATTACCGCAACCAACGGCAAAGGCGACACGGCGGAACTTAAAGTAAACGTCGATTACGCCGACGTTTCAACGGTAAAAATCGGCGTTGAAAATCAATATCAGTTGTTGCAATCGGGCGAAACGCCGAAAAGCGTCGATTTTTCCGCAACGCTCAACGACGGCACGAACCCCGCCACCGTCTTTTCGTGGAAATTCACGAACGGCGCGGGCGAAGAAGTCGCGACGGCAAGCGGCAAAACCGCGTCGTATCTTCCAAGCCCGGGAGAAATATATTTTGCTACCGTAACGGCGGACGGAAAAACCGCAACCGTCGGATTCTGCGCCGCCAAGGAACTTCTCGTATATCTTGACAAATATCGCGTCGGTACGGAAGAAAAAATCGTCGTGCGCGCAAGATATTTCGACAACTCGCTTCTCGGCAAAACCGCGACGGCGTACGTTTACGACGAAGACGGGAATTTGATTTCCACGACGACTCTTGAAACAATCCGATCAAAAGGCATAGGCGAGGTCAACGATACGATTGCCGCAATCGGAAACGAAGGGACTTTCACCTTAAAAGTCGTTGTGGGCGAAGTAAGCCGCGAAGTTAATTTCGTTGTCAAGGACAACGTTGCCGCAAATCATATCGAAGTCGGCGTGACGGGAAATCTCAGCCAGACTACGGCGGAAACGGTAACGTTCACGGCAACTCTTTCGCCCGCAAAAGCCGACGTCGAAAGCGTCAAATGGTACGTCAACGACAAGTATTATTCGACGGGCAAAACCTTTTCGTTTAAGCCGACGAACCGCGGCGAATATAAGGTAACGGCGGAAATAAACAAAATCACGAAAACAAAAACCATCGTATATCTTTCGGAACACGACGAAGCGTGGTACTACGCCTCGCACTTCCACGACTACGGCGGATACGCGCAAAACAGATATATAACGTCCAAGGAAGAACTTAAAAACCTTATCCATTTCGTTCTGGAAAACAAAATCGCGGAAATCAAGTTTTACGCGGGATACTCGACGCCCGAAACCGTGAAAAACGACGTGTCCGAAGTCAGGGATTGCGTTGAAGAGTCGGGCATTATCCCGGGATATTCGCTTGAAACGAGCGGCAACGAATTTACGATAAAATTCAGGTTCTTCGCCGACGAGGCAGGTCTTATCGAGACGGTCAATTCGCCCGAGTTCGACGCGCCCGACGGATTTGGTGACGCCGTGCAAAATACGTATTCGAAACCCCATTACGACAACGTAAAGAAAGAGAGAAACTTTTATATCGACGGTGTGAAAGAAACGATGAGCGTGTCGACCAGCAACATGCTTTACAAGGCGGTGGCGTGGGGCTACAAGCCCGTGTTTATGGGTTCGCAAGCCGACAATCTCAAACAAATATACGATAACGCGAAAGACGCGCTGTCTTATATCGTGTCCGACGAAATGAGCGAATACGAAAAAGTCCACGCAATCTACGATTACATAATCTACAACGTGCGCTACGACCACGACTGTGCAAACGCCGAAGACGCATATGTAAGCGGAAATCTCAGCCTTAACGAAAAAATGAAATATTACGGATATTACCTTGAAGGGATATTCCTTGATAAGTTTTATAAGAAAGATATGCACGCCGTCTGCGACGGGAAGTCGAAAGCGTTCGTTTTAATGTGCGGAATCGAGGGTATCACCGCCGTGCGTATCAGTGGCAAAGCGTCAAGCGACGGCAAAAACTTCGGCGGACACGCCTGGAACAAAGTCCTGCTTGACCTTAACGGCACGGGGGACAAGGAATGGTATTTCGTCGACACGACCTGGGGCGACGTCGGCGACAACAGCAAGGAATTTTTGTCGCACGCCTACTTCCTGTTGTCCGATGACGAAGTGAAAAACACTCACGACGAAAACCCGGGACACGATTACCCGAAAGCGGAAGGAAAGTTCGATTATTACGCGCACGAAACTTATACGTCATACGGCACAGAATACAATTACGTTATCACAAACAGAAATCTGGCGGCACAGCAAATGGCGCGTGCGTTGAAAACGCTCCCGCCATCGACGATTGTGGAGTTTGAATTTGCGTTTTCCTTAACCAAGGACGCGGCGAAGATTTACGCAGAAGAAGCGATGCAAGCGGCCGGGCGTGAAAGGTACAGCTTTGCGATAATACGCTCAAACGTTCTGGTGATTATGATCGGCGCCGCTGCGTAATCAGCGCAAATAACAGTTCAACAATACAAAATCCCGCAATAAAGCCTGTGATTTGGTAAAATCTTATGTTACCGCCGCAGGTTTTTTCAAGCGCGAAAAACAGCATTGCGAGCGTTGCCGCCGCAAAAATAACGTCGGATAAGAACGCGAAAAACTTCTTCTTCACGACGCGGCGCAATCCGTAAAGAAAGGCGTAAAGCACGCCCGACGTCATTCCGCAAAGAATCATCGAAAGAAAGATAAAACTTTCGGAAATTATCGAGTGCGTCATTTGAAAATCTTTTTGATAAGTCCCGCCTTCGTGAGCGTTTCCGAAAACCTGATTTCTTTCACTCTGCCGGTTGCCGAAAGCCGTCCCGAGTCAAGGTTGATTTCGGTGACGGAAAGCCCTTCGCCCGTGATTGTCAACGTTTCCTTGTTTTGCATCAATACAATCGACTTGTCGCCCGACGAAATTACTTTTGAAACGGACGTAACGGTCAGGCGGTCGTTTTCGAGCGCGAGCGCTCCTCTTTTTTCGTTTTCCATAAAAACAATGTATGCATTGAGTTTTCATAAATTGACAAACTCTTATTACTTGTTTATAATAGTTGTATTATTTTAGTGAGGGACTTATGTTATTCGGAGTAATCGACATAGGCAGCACGTCCGTAAGGCTTATGATGACGGACGGCGAAAAGGTCGAAAAAAGGGTGAACACGACGCGTCTTGCCGAGAATATGGACGAGATGAACACGTTGCAACCCGTCAGTATCGAACGTACGGCTCAGGCCGTTGCGGAGTATTATTTCGTTGCGATGCAAAACGGCGCGGAAGACGTCTATGCCTACGCGACGGAAGCGGTGCGCTCCGCGAAAAACAAATACAGGTTCGTCGACAGAGTCAGGGAACTTTGCGGGCTTGAAATCGACATTCTGGACAAAAAGACCGAGGCGGAAATCGGGTTCTTGGGCGCAAGCACGAAAGGCAGATGCTGCGTTATCGACATGGGCGGCGCAAGCACCGAAATTTCGGTCGGCGACGGCGAAAACATATTATATTCCAAAAGTTTGCCGTACGGCATCGTCAGGCTTTCCGCAATCGAGCGCGAAAAAATCGAAATGACGCCGTTCATCAACGACTGTCTTATGGGATACGGCGAAATTCCGCCGTTTGACAACGTCGTCGCAATCGGCGGCACGATATCCACGATGGCAGCGATGAAAAACCAACTTGAAACATACGATCCGAACGTCGTCAACGGCTCGGTGCTGACGCTTTCCGACATCGAAAACATGTACGACAAAATCAGCAAAATGACGATGGAAGAACGCCGCCACGTGAAAGGACTCCCCGAAAAGCGCGCAGACATCATCGCCCCGGGCATACTCATGTATTCGCTTATTCTGAAATATCTCGGCGCGGACAAACTCACCGTCAGCGAGGGCGACGGCGCGGAAGGCTATCTCATCAAACTCGGCGTATTGCCGCACGGGTTCAGGGCAATTTATCAGAAGATAATTTAATTTAAGGATATTTATGAAAAATCTTACAAGCAGCGAACTTCGCAAAATTTATCTCGACTACTACAAATCAAAGGGACACGCCGTTATATCCAGCGCGTCGCTTATCCCCGAAAACGATCCGACGGTATTGTTCACGACGGCGGGCATGCACCCCCTCGTGCCGTACCTTCTCGGCGAAAAACACCCTGCGGGCAACCGTCTGACCGACGTGCAAATCTGCGTCCGCACGGGCGATATCGAAGAAGTCGGCGATCCGACGCACTGCACGTTTTTTGAAATGCTGGGCAGATGGTCGCTTGGAGACTACTTCAAGGAATACGCAATTTCGTGCTCGTACGACTTTTTGCTGAACCGGCTGGAATTTGACAAAGACAAATTCGTGGTTACCGTTTTCAAGGGCGACGAAGATTGTCCCCGCGACGACGAAAGCGCGGAATTCTGGAAAAAGATGGGCGTCCCCGAAGACCGCATTTTCTTCCTTCCGAAAGAAAACAACTGGTGGGGTCCTGCCGGCGTTACCGGTCCTTGCGGTCCCGACACCGAAATGTTCATCGACACGGGAAAACCCAAATGTTCGGACGAATGTTCGCCCGCGTGCGACTGCGGCAAGTACGTCGAAATCGGTAACGACGTCTTTATGCAATACTTCAAAAACGCCGACGGCACCTTCTCGCCGCTTAAACAAAAGAACGTCGACGAGGGCATGGGGCTTGAACGTATGCTTTGCATTCTGAACGGATACAAATCGGTTTATGAAACCGACTTGTTCAAACCCGCGATCGCGCTCATCGAAAATCTTTCGGGACACAAGTACGACGAAAGCGAAACCGTCACGAAAGCGATGCGTATAATCGCCGACCATATCCGCACCTCGACCTTCCTTATCGGCGACGTGAAAGGCATTGTGCCAAGCAACGTCGACCAAGGCTATATTCTTAGAAGACTTATCCGTCGTGCGGTGCGTTTCGGGCGCATCATCGACCTTCCCGAGCGTTCCCTTTCCAAAATTGCGGAACAGTATATTTCGCAATATCAGGACGTTTATCAGTATCTTTTGACCAATAAAGACAGGATTGTGTCGGAACTTGACAAGGAAGAAATCAGATTCTCCAACACCTTGCAACAAGGACTGAAAGAGTTTGAAAAGGTCATCACGCACATTCCCACAAAGACGATAAGCGGGAAAACCGCATTCCGTCTTTACGATACTTTCGGCTTCCCCATCGAGATGACGGAAGAACTCGCGCACGAAAACGGATTCGAAGTCGACGTACAAGGATACGAAGACGCGTTCAAGGAACATCAGAAAAAATCGCAGGCGGGCGCGGAACAGAAATTCCACGGCGGGCTTGCGGACAATTCCGAAGAAACCGCAAAACTCCACACAGCAACACACCTTTTACATTCCGCTCTTATGAAAGTTCTGGGCGGCGAGGCGCGTCAGCGCGGCAGCAATATCACCGCCGAAAGATTAAGGTTCGACTTCGGTTTCGACCGTGCAATGACGGCGGACGAAATAAAGGCGGTTGAAGACCTTGTCAACGAACAAATCAAAAAGAATATTCCCGTCGTGTGCGAAGAAATGACCGTTGACGAAGCGAAAGCGCAGGGCGCAATCGGTATCTTCGACAACAAGTACGGCGAAAAGGTAAAAGTTTATACCATCGGCGATTTCAGCAAGGAAATTTGCGGCGGACCGCACGCAAACAACACGGGCGACTTAAAATCTTTCAAAATCACGAAAGAACAGTCAAGCTCCGCGGGAGTCAGGCGTATCAAAGCTGTCATCGGTCAATAAAACCGAAAAAAAGAAAAACCAACCAAAAAAACAAAAAGAAAACACAAAACCAACGCGGTTTTGTGTTTTTTATTTGTAGGCTTGAAAAAAACTATTGTTTGTTTTTGATGTAGTTGTCGATGATAAGTTCTATCGACCGCTTTTCGTCCTGCGACAAATAATTCCAGTTTTCGATTATCTTTTTTGTTTCGGGGGTGGCTTCAATAGTGTTCGTTTCTGCGAAAAAGTCGGACAGGGTAATCTCAAAAGCGTCGCACACCGACTTCAAAGCGGAAATCGTTGGGGTTGATTTTTTGTTCATCCATTGAGTGAACGTTTGTTGAGATAATCCACTTTCTTGAGCAAGTTTATAGAAAGACCATCCGCGTTTAACTCTTATATCGTCGATTTTTTTCACTATATCCATACTCAATTTACCTTTAACAATTACTGAAACAACTATTTATTAAATTATAAATGATAAAAACTTAAATAATAATTCATTATTGTTTCCAAAATACTTCACAAATGTTGACCAAGTGCCCGTGACGGGGTAAAATATAGTTGACTATAAGAGGAGAATAAGTTATGAAAAAGAAGATTTTAATTGTTGTAATTCTTGTTGTTCTTACAATGGTAGTTTTTTTGTTAAGCGGATGCAATAAACAAAAAGATGTATATGTGGTTTCTATAGAAAAAATAGAAACAAACGAAAATCAAGATACTTATGAAATAATCTATAATGACAACACAAAATCCTATTTTTTGATTACGCATGGAAAAGACGGAATTCAAGGAGTAAAAGGAAAAGATGGCCATTCTCCAGTTATTGATATCGGCGAAAACGGAAACTGGTATATCGACGGGGTAGATAGTAAAGTACGTGCAATAGGAATTGACGGAAAAAGGGGAGAAAGAGGATACGAAGGAAAAAGAGGCGTGGGTATAGTATCTATTGTTAAAACCCGAAGCGAGGGATTACAGGATATTTATACTATAACATATAGTGATAATTCAACCACGACATTTACGGTTACGAATGGAAAAGATGGAATTCAGGGAATAAAAGGAAATGACGGACATACTCCCGAAATAACAATTGGAGCGAATGGAAATTGGTTTATTGACGGAGAAGACAGCAATTTTAAAGCGAGGGGCATACAAGGATTATCCGCATACGAGTTATATATTAAAAACCATCCGGAATACAACAAAACAGAGCAAGAATGGTTGGATGATTTGACAAGCGGAAGATTGAGTAAAGTTAGACTTTCTTTTGATACAGACGGTGGGTCGACGATTAGTGACAAGATTATAGATTTCGGCACATATGCAAAAGAAATTGTTACACCAACAAAAGAAGGTTTTGATTTTGTTACATGGACATTAAATGGCTCGGAAATAGACATAAACACATTTGTGTTTTTCGCAGATAGCGAATTAAAGGCTGTTTGGAAAGAATCAAAGTATGTAAAAGTTTCTTTGAATGCAAACAACGGGATAACTATACCCAACGAGTTGCAAATTGAATACGGAAAGAATTATCAACTGCCAATCCCGTCAAAACAATATCAAACGTTTGATGGGTGGTATTATGAAAATACATTAATACCGACAACAGGTACTTGGACGTACACTCACAACAATATAGAGTTGAGAGCAAGATGGAAAACAACCAAGATAAATGTTTACTTTAATGTTGATGAAAATTATGGCGAATTGTCGACAGAGAAGCAAACAATCGATGTCGGCGAAAAATTTGTACTGCCCGTTCCATCTTCTATTAAAGAAGGGTACACGTTTACCGGATGGTACTTGGACAAAACAAAAATAACCGATAAAAACGGCAACTCTTTAGCAATTTGCGAGTGGAATTCTTCGGTTACTCTTCGCGCATCTTATTATGTAGAAATAGCGACGATTTACGATTTTATGAGTTTAGCAGGAAAATCGTTGGATGATAATTATTTGTTAACAAATGACTTGGATTTTCAAGGATTATGCATTAATCAAATTGGCGGTGTTCTCTCATCAGGATTATTTGAAGGAGATAATCATACTGTAAAAAATGCAGTTTTTAGCGGTGCTCTTTTTGGTGAAGTGACCGGAACGGTTCGTAATATTTGTTTTGAAAATATCGAGTGCACAGAAAAGACTTATGAAGGAATAGTCGATACATTACGTAGTGGTGGAAAACTTGAGAATATTACGATAAAAAACAGTTTTAATAATAAAGAAATGTCCTCGGTGTTAGTATACGATGCATATGGGAGCCAGGTGTATTTAAAAAACATTAATATAATAAACTCAGGAAGCAAGGCGAAAACCTTAGGGATTTGCAGGACAAGCCGTGAGACAACGAAAGAAAAGTACCCCGCGGTTTCAATAGACGGATTTTATGTAGATGAAATGAACAATACTGTGCGTGACGCAGGCACCATATTTTATAGTATTTCCACTGGTTATTATGATGATGTATACGGAGATATTGATATAAGAAATGTAAGAATTGTTGGAAATATAGATAATGGAATAATAGGAGGCGCAGGAAGTTCTTCCGTGTATTCAGTTAAATTGGTTAATGCAGAAATAAGAGGAAAGACAAAAGAGGCCTGGTCAGGTGTCACTTATTTATCCAATGCAATACTAAACGGAAAAACAGAAGAATGGGGCGCTAAATATAGCGAAAAGTGCATAGATACGAGTAATGAATTTTCAATATTGAAAAGGGAAGGAATTAAATCGTCGATAGTTTTAATGCCAAGCGCAAACGGCGAGTACACATATATTTCAGCGCAAGGTGACGTCGTAACAATAAGCGATGTTTCACTGATTGATAAAAACTTGTTTGTTTCATTGCTGGGATTATCGGAAGAGGTCTGGGACTTGGATGACATAGATATAAAAAGTGGCAAATACCCAAAATTAAAAATATAAAAGGAGAAAAAAAGAAATGATAAAAAGTATTTTAGACGCTTATAGCGCAATAATAAGATTGTGTGATACCATAATCAAAAAATAAGCAAAAAAAAGCAAAAATTAGAAACAAAAATAAAAGGATTGCAAGAAATAATTTTATTTCAAAGAAACTTAAGTTGTTATACAACAAAACAATATGATCCAGAAGAGATATTAAATGATGAAGAATACATAAAAAACTATTTAAAAACTTATTACGAAAAAGATCTTTTAAACTGTTTTGAAAGGGAAAGTGAGAATATTTATTGGAGCCTAAGATATAAATCGAGCATATCGAATGAAGCAGTTGAAGAGTTTTTAGAGAAATTTATAAAATGTTGTAAAGACAATGGCTATGAAGTATAATTCACCGAATCGAAAAAACGGGGCGAAACGCCCCGTTTGTTTTTGCGTAAATTATCTGTTGCTTTCAAGGAATTTGTCGATATAGTTGCCGACGCTTAACGCGTGTTCCAGATATTTATCGGGCGAGGCGTCGTAAACGTAGGCGGCGTCCTTCGTTTCAAGCGTAGTCGTGCCGCGGTAACTCGTTTTCGCAAGGCGGGGCAGCGTGTACTGCCAGTCGATGCTGCCGTCAAATGGTATGAAGTGGGAATCCTTATCGGCGAAATTGTCGTGCAGGTGCAGGGCGAAAACCCTGTCGCCGAAAAGCCCCAGCCAATCCTGAACGCGCCAGTAGTGGTCGTGTCCGACGTCATAGCAAAGCCCGACGTAAGGCGACTTGAAATTTTCCAGAACGTAGGTGACGTGGTCTTTCGTGATGACGTTTTCAAACGCAAGTTTCACGTTTGCGTTTTCTGCAAATTTCACAAGATCTTCGATACGATTCGTGCCGATTGTCGACACAAAAGGCGGAAAATCGCCGTGCGTCAGGTGGCAGACAACCGTTTTCACGCCGTGTTTCGAGGCTGCCGCAATTTCGTCCTTAAAGCGGGAAATGCGTTCGTCCCCTTCCTTGCAGTCGATCCACATTTCGTTCAGGTGGTCGCAGCTTAAATGGAAGTTTTCAATGAAAAGCCCGGCGCGTTCGGCAAGGGTGGCGCGTTCGTCCGCGGATTCTTTGGCGTCGGGGCCGAGCCATATCATGACCGAGCCGAAGCCCTTCTCCCTGAACTTGTCGAAGCGTTCCGCCATGCTAAGGTTCATTAAATTGTTTGACGTTAAACCGACCATATAAATACCATTACCTCGTTTGATAGGATTATAGCACCGATTTTAAAATATGTAAAGAGCGCGTTATTATCTTGTGTTCATAACGAATGACAAATTAACAAAAGTTTTGTATAATCGGACGTATGAGAATCGAGATTATCAACGGCTCCGTCGAGTACGACGGCAATACGGTGCTTTCCGAAATAAATTTTTCGGTGTCGGACAAGGAAAAAATCGCGCTTGTCGGCAGGAACGGCTCCGGGAAAACCAGCATATTGAAGTGCATTAGCGGGGAAGTGCCGCTTGTGTCCGGCACCGGCGACGAAAAATTCTCGTTTTCGATATCGGGCGCGCCGAAAATCGGATATCTTCAACAGGTGTCTTTGAACGACGAACTGACTCTCCGGCAGGAAATTTTGTCGGCGTATAAGGACGTCGTCGGGCTTGAAAACAAATTGCAAATCCTTCTTGACAAAATGAGCGAAAACCCGTCGGACGAAAACGTCGGCGCGTATTCGCGCGCAATGGAAAGGTTTGAAAATATCGGCGGATATCTTTATAAAAAGGAATATCTGACGGCGGTGAGTAAATTCGGGTTTTCCGCCGAAGACCTTGACAAAAAACTTTCGTGCTTTTCGGGCGGGCAGCGCACAAAAATCGCGCTTATGAAACTGCTGCTTGAAAAACCTGACGTTTTACTTTTGGACGAACCCACGAACCACCTTGACATCGCCGCGGTGGAGTGGCTGGAAGGATACCTTAAAAACTATAAAAATTCGGTCGTCATCGTGTCGCACGACCGTATGTTTCTGGACCGCATCGTCGGCGTCGTTTACGAAATCGAGTACGGCGTCACGACAAGATACAAGGGCAACTACACGGCGTTTTTGGCGCAAAAACAACAGGCGTACGACAAGGCGCTTAAAGACGCAAAATGGAAATCCGCCGAAATCGACAGGCTCCGAAAAATTGTCGAAAGATTTCGCTACAAGGCGACGAAAGCCGCAATGGCGCAGTCGAAACTGAAAGAAATCGAAAGGCTTGGTACTGTCGAAACCCCGCGCCGCTTCGACACCTCGACGTTTGCTTCGTCTTTCCAGCCCGAGTACGAAAGCGTCAGGGACGCGCTGTTTGTGAAAGACCTTGTTTTCGGATACGATAAACCGTTGGGCGAAATATCGCTTGCCGTCGAAAGGGGGCAGAAAATCGGTGTGATCGGCAGCAACGGCACGGGCAAATCTACGTTATTGAAAACGATAACTGGGCTTATTCCGCCGCTTTCGGGCGACGTCCGATTCGGCGTGAAAACGCGCGTCGGGTACTTCGACCAGACCATTGCCGCAACGAAAAGCGAGTTGAGCGTCCTTGAAGACTTCCGCGCGGAGTTTCCGGAACTTAACGACGGGGAAATACGAAAAACGCTGGGCGGATTCTTGCTTTCGGGCGACGACGTTTTCAAGTGCGTCAAAGATTTGTCGGGCGGCGAAAAGGTGCGCCTTGCGCTTTCAAAAATATTCCGCCGTCGTCCCAACTTCCTGATTCTCGACGAGCCGACCAACCACATGGACATCATCGGCAAGGAAACCCTTGAAAAACTTCTGATGGATTTTTCGGGCACGGTTATTGTCGTGTCGCACGACAGGTATCTTATAAACCGCGTTGCAAAAAGCCTTATCGTGTTTGAAAACGGCGGGGTGAGATACTTCGACGGCACTTTCGACGAGTACGAAGAAAGAGAAAAAGAAACCGCGGAAGAAGTCGCAAAGGAAAAGCCCGAAAAGACCAAAAAAACCGGCGGGGAACGTTACGTCGAAAGTAAGGAAGAAGCACGGCGCAAACACCGCGTCGAGTTTTTGGAAAAAAAGATCACCGCGCTTGAAGAAGAACTAAGCCGGGCGCAGGCAAAGCTCGATGACGAAACCGTCAACACCAACTACAAAAAAGTAATGGCGGTCGAAGAAGAAATAAAAACGATTGAAGAAAAGCTTGATCCGCTGATAACCGAGTGGACGGAACTTTCGGAATAAAAGAAGGGATAACGCAAAAAGCGTTATCCCTTCTTTTTTTGGCGTTTATCTTTCAAAATCGTCGCATCAAAGTTTTGTTTTTGACAAGAAAGTGGTTTTTGGCGGTTTTATTTTATTTCGACGACTTCGTAGCCTTCGTTTGTTACCGCGGATTTCAACACGTCGTTGTTTACGTCCGACGTAAGAGTTACGACCGCCGTTTTGTTTTCAAGCGACACTTCGACGTCTTTGACTCCGTCGACTTTTTGCAGGGCGGATTTCACGTGAGCCACGCAATGCGCGCACATCATACCTTCGATTTTCAACGTTTTTTTCATACTTTGTTCTCCTTTTTTAATTTCGGTGTTTTTGGTTTTTGAAATATCGTTCACGTCGATTTTCACGACTTTTTTCCTGTGTTTTACGGGCTTGTCAAGGTTGATAAGATTAAGTCTTAACGCGTTCAGCACGACGCATACGCTTGAAAGGCTCATTGCCGCCGCGCCCCACATGGGATTCAGCGTAACGCCGAGCGGAGAGAACACGCCTGCGGCGATGGGAATACACACGATGTTGTAAATAAACGCCCAGAACAGGTTTTCGCGGATATTCAGAAGGGTGCGACGGGAAAGGCTTATCGCGCGCGGCACGTCCGAAAGTTCCGACTTCATCAGCACGACGTCCGCGCTGTCGATTGCGACGTCGGTGCCCGCGCCGATTGCAATGCCGACGTCCGCGCGGGTAAGGGCGGGAGCGTCGTTGATTCCGTCGCCGACCATAACGACCTTTCCGTACTTTTGAAGGTTTGACAAAACGGCGTCTTTTTCGTCGGGAAGAACGTCCGGGATAACGCAATCGACGTCGCAGGTTTTTGCAACCGCGTTTGCGCTGAGCGCGTTGTCGCCCGTAAGCATGGTTACGAACAGACCTTGTTCTTTCATTCGTTTTATCGCGCCCGCGCTTTCGGGTTTCAGCTCGTCCGACACGGCGATGACGCCGATAATTTTATTGTTTTTCGCAACGTACAAAGGGGTTTTGCCGTCCCGCGCGAACTTTTCGCCTGTCGGGAAAGCGTCGTTTGCCGTCGCGCCGATATCTTTCATAAGGGCGGCGTTTCCGATGACGATTTCGTCGCCGCGAACAGTCCCTTTCACGCCGTGTCCCGAAAGGTTTTCAAACTTTTCCGTGGTGAAAACCATTATGTTTTTTTCTTCCGAAAAGCGCACGATCGCCGTCGCAAGCGGGTGCGAACTGCCTTTTTCAAGGCTTGCGGAAAGCGCGATAATTTCGTCTTCGGACTCATCCGACAAAGCCGAAACGTCGGTGACGACAGGCGTGCCTTTCGTTATGGTGCCCGTCTTGTCCAAAACGACGATATCTGTTTTTCCCGCTTCTTCAAGGGCGGTTGCCGTCTTGAACAAAAGTCCGTTTTTCGCGCCTTTTCCGCTGCCGACCATAATGGCGACGGGGGTTGCAAGACCTAAGGCGCACGGGCAACTTATGACAAGCACGGATATTGCGTGCGTAAGGGAAGTCGCAAAGTTTTTCGTGACGGCAATCCACACGATAAAAGTAACGATTGCGACGCAAATGACGCTTGGCACGAATATTTCGGATACTTTATCTGCCGTTTTTGCAATCGGGGCTTTTGAAGCGGACGCGTCCTGCACAAGTTTGACGATGCGCCCGAGCGTGGAATCTCCGCCGACGGAAGTGGCTTTTGCGGTGATATAACCGTTGACGTTCGTCGTGCCGGAAATAACCTTATCGCCGACGGATTTATCGACGGGCATACTTTCGCCCGTTACCGCCGATTCGTTGACGGAGCCGCTCCCCGACAATATTACGCCATCCGCGGGGAAGTTCTCGCCGGGGCGTACGACAAACGCGTCGCCCGTCGAAAGTGAAGACAGCGGAATTTCTTTTTCTTCGCCGTCCTTAATAACCCTTGCGGTTTCGGGGGCAAGGTTCATCAACCCTTTTATCGCGGACGTGGTTTTTCCTTTGCTGTAAATTTCCAGCGTTTTTCCAAGGGTGATAAGTACAAGTATCATCGCCGCCGACTCAAAGTACAAGGTGTGCGGAAGATGATGAAGATATGCGGTATTTACGCCTGCGCGGATCATAAGCGCGACGCTGTATACGAAAGAAATGCCGCTGCCCATCGACACAAGAGTATCCATATTCGGCGCGCGGTGGAAAATCGCCTTTGTGCCGCTCACGAAAAACTTTCCGTTGATGACAAGTATGACGAAAGAGAACACAAGTTCGTATATCGCGATACCCATCGGGTTGCCGTTCAGCGCGCCCATATCCCAGCCGAACATAACGCCGCCCATCGACACGTACATAAGGGGGATAAGCAGTACGGCGGACACGGCAAGGCGGATTATCGAGCAGATAAGCGGATTGACTTTTTCCTTTTTTTGCGATTTATCGTTAAAAAGAGCGGCTTTATACCCCGCGCCCGAAACGGCACGTTCGATTTTTTCGACAGTGGCAGGCTCGTCAAAGTCGACGGTCATTTGATTTGTGAGAAGGTTCACGGCGACGTCTTTTACGCCGTCAAGTTCCCTTACGACCTTATCGACGCGCGCGGCGCATGCCGAGCAACTCATACCGTAAACGTTGAATTTAAGTTTTTCCATAATTTAACTATTTCAGTTTTTTAATGAGTTCAACCGCCTCGTCAAGGATTGAGGTGTTTCCGTCTTTCACGTTTTCGACGACGCAGGTTTTGAAATGGTCGGACAGAATTTCATACCCGAACGACGACAGCGCGCTTTCGGCGGCGGACAACTGCACGAGTATGTCGCCGCAATAACGATTGTCGTTCAACATATTTTTTATGCCGTTTAACTGTCCGATTATGCGGTTTAACCTGTCGTTCAGACATTTGAGAGATTTTTCGTCGCGCGGCGTGTGCTTCTTTCGGCAGCAATCGGCGCACGATATTTCGGCGCATTTTACATTTTCCATTGTTTATTCTCCGTTAATTTTCAATATACCCTATGGGGGTATGTAAATATAGTATAAAACCATATTTTTTATTTGTCAAGAGCGGCGATATTTATTTTTTGCAAATACTATACAAAAAGTTGAATAACGAAACAAAAGGCGTTTCGGGCGGTTTTATCGTTGACAAATATGTTTTTTGGATATATGATAAGGTATCTAATAATTTTTATTAGAGCACGCACGCGTGCATACGCGATATATTACTTGAAGATAAGAGATACAATGAAAAATAGTAAAAAAACACTTGGCACGCCGATCGACGGTTCGTTGCCCCTTGAAGTAAAAAATCTTTTCAAAAAGTACGGCAAAAAATCCGATTATGCCGTAAAAGACATCTCTTTTTCTTGTGCGGAAGGGGAAGTCGTCGGTATCCTTGGCGCAAACGGCGCAGGAAAATCCACCACTCTTAAATGCATCACGGGAATGATCCCTTTAAGTTCCGGCACAATAACCGTGTCGGGGTACGACGTGTCGAAAAATCCCGTGGATGCAAAACGCAATTTTTCTTTTGTCACCGACAATCACACGGTGTTCACAAAAATGACGGGTATGCAATATCTTTCTTTTATGAGCGACGTTTACGGCGTGCCGTACGAAAAGCGCGACGAGAAAATCAAGGAGTTGGAAGGGGTATTCAAACTCGGCGACAGCATAAACAAACTTATTTCGGGATACTCCCACGGAATGAAACAGAAAATATGTATGATGGGTTCGCTCATTCACGAGCCGCGGCTGTGGCTTCTTGACGAGCCGATGCTCGGTCTCGATCCCCGCACGCAGAACTCCGTCATAAACTATATGCGCGAGTACGTGCAGACGGGCAAAACCATTTTGTTTTCGTCGCACAATCTCGACGTCGTGGAAAGGGTTTGCGACAGGGTGATTATAATTGCCGCGGGCGAACTCAAAAAAATCATCGTCACCGGAAAGGACAAATTCGACGGCGACGAACTTATCGAAAAGTATTACGATACTAATAAGGAAGACTGATGCTGGGCGTACTTCTGAAAAAACAGATGACCGAAAAGTTGTCTTATTTCAAGCGTGACAAAAAACGCATCGATATCGTCGGCGCGTTGCTTACGCTTGTGATGACGGCGTTTATTATGTACGTCGTTATCGAGGTGTTCGGCGCGTTTGTCGCGAAATATACCGAAATCAGGCTCAACGGCGTACGCGACGTGCGCGCGCGGCAATATGAAATAATGACGTTCGTGTATGAATTCGTTTTCGTGGTCGACGTTATCGGCGGCGTCGTCTCAATAAACCGCGCGATTTTTGAAAGCGACGACAGAATGATTATCCAGACTCTTCCCGTAAAGGCGTCGGACGTACTGTATTCAAAAATCATTTTCATTTACGCAAAACAGGTGTTGTCGGCGTTTGTGATTCTCGTGCCGTTCGTGGCGGTGTTCGCAAGCGTGACGAAGCAGGGCGCGGGATACGTGATCCTCGGGCTGCTTGCGGCGTTTATTATTCCCGTTATGTCGCTTTCGGTGTCGAGCGTGCTTGCGATGCCGTATTATTACGTCAAAAAGTTTTTCTCGTCGAAGTACGTTTGCCTGCTTGTGATAGTAACGCTGGTGCTTTTTGCGCTGTTTTATTGCTATGCGACGGTGCTCGACTTCTTAAAAACCCTTATGTCAACGGGCGAAATCAAGTTTTTCTTTTCCGAAAAGACGATGACAACGATAATTTCGGTGACGAAAAACCTTGTCCCCGCAAACTTTATCGCGGCGTTCACACTGAAAACGGACGTCTGGAAAAACCTGGGGATAATCGTGGCGATAACCGTCGCGACGGGCGCAATCGGCATTCTCATAACGTCGCTTTTGTACAACAAGGCGATGAAAACGCGCGCGACGGCGGGCGCAATAATGATTTTTGCAAAAAAATCCGCGGCAAGAAAACTCCCGCCGTTTTTAAGTCTTTTGAAAAAGGAATTCAATCTCGTGCTGTTCACGCCCGATTACGCGGTGCAGTACTTCACGGTGGCGGCGATAATGCCGCTTATGGTATATTTTTGTATGGGCATTGGCAAAAACTTCCTGACGTCGCTCGTTTTCGTTCAGAGCGATTTCGAGCTGGCGATTTTGCTCACGGTGCTTTTCGGCGCGCTTACGAACACGTTCTGCGCGACGAACGTCAGCCGCGACGGGAAATCGTTTTATGTCGAAAAGACGTTGCCGCTTTCGATAAACGAGATTATGGGCGCGAAAATCGCACTCAGTTTTGCGGTGGCGGTCATATCCGTCGGCATTGCGGCGACGGTGCTTCTTGCAAATAAATACGTGTCGACGGGCGAAGGCGTATTCGTGTTTTTCGTCGGCGCGATGATGGCGTTGTCGCAGATACTGTACGCCACAAGAAAGGATTTGAACAGTCCGCAGTTTTCGCTGGAAGAAGACAACGTCGTGAGGGAAAGCAACAACAACGTGTCGATAATCGTCGTGCTGGGGCTTGTGTCCGCGATGCTTCTTGGCGGAATACCCCTTTTCGTCAACGTATTGTCGAACGTCAGGGGCAAAGATATGCGCTGGTTTACTTACGTTTTCGTGAGCGTGTGCGCGGCGGCGGAGTTTGTCGGCTCGCTTTTATATTACCTTATCGGGATTAAAGCCCGCTTTGACAGGGTAACGGAGGGGGATTGATATGAAAAAGAAAATAATCGCGCTTATAATGATAATACCGATTGTGTTTCTGATCGCGCTGTTCTCCGTGGGAAAAGCGGCGGGCGTTTACGCGGACATTCCCGTGACGGGCATACAAATCACGACGCAGAACGAAGACGGGTTTATCGACGTGGACGTTGCCGATTACGACCCCATCGCGTTTTTGGCGCAGGTGCAGCCCGTCAACGCAAGGAATCAGAAATATTCGTTTGAAATATCGGGCGTCGGCGGCGACGAAGCCCCCGACGGATTTGAAATAATCGACGGAAAACTTCATATAGATAACGTAGGAAAGGTGAAAATCACGGCGATTTCCGCCGAAAAAGGATTTAAGGACAGCGTCATAGTTTCCGCATATTCCACGAAAGTGTTAAGAATTTATCCCAAAGTCAACGGTGATGAAATCACGAGCGACGTAGTTTCGATAGACGGCGGCGAAAACGTATTTTCCGCAGAACTGTACCCCGAAAACCTTTCGGGAGAAACAAGGATATTTGAAGAAATCGGCGACAATCACATTCTGAAACTCAACGCCGTCACGGGCGTGGCGCAGGCGCTGTTTTCGGGCGAGACGCAGATCAGAATTACTTGTCCCGAAGGACGAGAAGGGCTTGAAAAGGTTTTGACCGTCAAGGTCAACGTCAATACCGATAGCACGGGCTTTGCGGTCAACGGAAAAAGCAGCGGCGCGAAAGTCACCGTGAAAAATAAAGCGACAACGGCAAAACTTTTCGTCGAAAGCAAAAACGACGCCCTTGAAATATCCGACCTTGCCTTGCCCGAAGGAGTCACGGCAAGCGGAATCGAAAGGATTTCCGAAAACAAATTCGTATTGACCTTGTCTTTTGACAAAGAATTTTCGGACGAAGAAATTTCGGGAAAGGTCGGCGCAACGGACTTCTCTTTGGAGTTTACCGAATATAACCTTGACGTGCGTACGTCGTATTATGACGGCGAAGGCGACGAAATCAAGCAAAAAAATAACACGAAAGTCACCTACGTCGCATATTCCGAAAGCGATGACGACGCGGACGTGAAATTTGAAATAATCGACGGCGCAGACGTAATAACCCTTGAACAACACGGGCAGTTTGCAACTATTACCGCAACGAAAAGGGGCTTTGCCAAAATCAAAATCACTGCCGAGCACGACGGAAAAGTCATCAAAGAAATCGAAAAGACAATCTGCGTCGTGCCCAACGTGTATTCGATGGAGTTTGCGGACAGCGCGAAAGAGTACGGAATCGAAAACATACTGACAATCGGCGGCAAAAAACCCAACGGAAGACCGGACACGAGGACGATTTTCGTAAGGGTTGTCACGGAAGCGGGCTCCGAAACGTTCACGGACGAATTTATGAACGTCGCGTTTTCCGACGATAATTCGCTCTTTTCCTGCAAGGCGCAACCGGCGACGAACGCCGACGCGGTTTCTGCGGAAATCAGGGCGACGGGCACGGGGCTTGCCACGCTTAATGCGGAACTCAAAAATTATAACCAATACTTCGGCACGAACATCTGCGCGAAAATCAGACTTCGCGCGGTCAAAGACGGCAGAAACGTCGGCAATTACGAGGAACTGAAAACGGTGACCGAAGCCGGGCATATCGTCGTGCTGACAAGCGACGTGATGCTGGGCGTCAAAAACGACGGCACGGTTATGACCGAAGACGAACTCAAAAAAGACGTCAAAAAATTCACAACCACGTACGACAAAACGTATCTTGATAACATCGGCGAAAACGACGAAAACAAGAAAGTTCAATATCTTATCGAGTTCAAAAACCACGTTTACGGCAACGGCTTTGAAATCAACGCCGACAAGTTCACGCAGTGCAAGGACGCGACGGGGGTTCCGAAAATTTTCAAAGGACCTTTGAATTTCGTCGCGATATCGTCCGCAAGCGTCAAAGGACAGGACAACATTTCTTTCCTTGTAAGGACGGACAACGTGCTTATAAACAACGTCATCTTAAAAGGTTGCGACGACGAAAGCCTGAAAGAAGACGGACAATTCAACTTGTCGAAACTCAACTACGTCGGCACGACGCTTGAAATCGCAAAAAGCGCAAAACTGTTGAACAGTCGCGTGTCGAACGGGCGCACCGTCGTCAGAATTTTTGCGGGCGGATCCACAATGGGAAGTCCCGTTGTTGAAGACAAAGCGGCGTTTAACGTGCAAGATGAGAAGATAAACGTGCATATTGAAAGTTGCGTGCTTTCAAACGCGCGCGAATTCATATTGAAAATCGGCAGCAACCGCGCGCTGAAACAGACAAACGAAGTGCAAAGAAAACTCCGTAAAGAAAAAGACAACGAATATTATTCGCCTTACGACGAGAGCAACAAGACGGACAAATACTTTAACGACAATTATCTTATCAACGACGTTACGCTTAAAAACTCGGTGCTCGAAACGTCGGGGTTGTTCTCGGTCGGTATGGAAACGCACTTTTCGGGCGAATTCTTGTTAGGCGGCACGATAACGACGTGGGAAGGATGCGCGGCGACTTCGTATGCGTCGGCGCTTCGCATTGTCGGCGACGTAAAGATGCTTGACTGGAAAAACCTTTCAAACGTCGACAGCAGCACGCTTATCGAAGTTACCGGCGATGCAAATCCGTGGCTTTCGATGAACGTTGCGGAAATGATGAAAGAAGTCGCAAAGGTAAAGTCGGAATGCCGCGATATAATCCTGAACGTCGGCGGGACGGAATACGTCCATGGCGGCATAGCGTTTTACGGCGGCGGATATAACTATTCGTACCTTGACCTGACGGAAGCGAACGACGAAACAAAGCAGTTCGGCGTGTACGACGTCAATATCTCGGTGCTTGAAAACAGCAAGGACGAGAATATCCGAAATCAGGGCAAAATGTTGCCACAGGCTGCGGGCGCGGGCGATTTCAGATTTTACCTTTATAATAATAAATCGAGCAGAAACCTGTCATGGCAGGAAAGCATAAAAAACCAAGGAAACCAAGGGATGAATATTATTCCCGTGGTAGCGGAGGATGTTGAATGAGCAAAAAAGGATTAAAAACAATGCTCGTGTGTATCGTGCTCTTAATAGGGCTTGTTACGCTGTTTGCATGCAACAAAAGCAACGTGGCTGACAAAGACGGACAAACGAAAGTGATTGTGAAAATCCAAGACGAAGACGGCAGCATTTACAAGGAAAACGTCGTGTTTTCCGACTTATTCACGCTCAGTCTTCAAAAAGAAGGATACACCGGAAGACTGTATCGCGATGCGGACTTTTTGAAGCCGCTTACAAAGGATTCCAAAGTCAAAAACGGCGATACGGTTTACGTCAAATGGGCGATCAATAAATACACCGTAACGTTTAAGGACGGCGAAAAGGTGCTTGAAACCTTTACAAACGTCACGCACGGCGATACCGTAACCGCGCCCGAAGTCCCCAAAAAGGACGGCAAGACTTTTATAAAATGGGACACAGATTTTTCAAAGGTCACAAGCGACCTTACGATAAACGCGGTGTACGACGTCGACACGTTCACGGTGACGTTTAAGGACGGCGAAAAGGTGCTTGAAACCCAAACGGTGGAATATGAAGCCGCCGCGACCGCGCCCGATACCGCCAGGCTTTCGCCGCCCGAAGGCATGCATTTTGCAAAATGGGACAAAGACTTTTCAAAGGTGACGGAAAGTATTGAAGTTTCCGCCGTGTACGAACTTAACGAGTATACGGTTATTTTCAAAAACGGCGAAACGACACTCAAAACCGAAATGGTGAAACACGGCTTTGCCGCAACTGCGCCGAACGTGTACGATACCGCGACGAAAAAGTTCGTCGGATGGGACAAATCGTTCGACAACGTCACAAGCGATATTATCGTCAACGCAAAGTTTGAAACGAAGAAGTTCACGCTGACGTTTATTAACTTTGACGGCACGACGGTTTACACGGCGGAAGTCGAGTACGGCGCGTCCATCGACAGCCATTTTGAAACGGCAGACAGCGCCGCGACGTACGACACTAAAATTCTTGATTACGACGGCTGGTACAAAGCGGACGGAACGAGAATCGACGAGCTCGATTTGCCGACAATGCCGGCTGAAAACTTTACGCTTACGCTGAAATTAAGGCTTATGGATTCCGCAATCGGCGATTTCACGGTTAATACCCCCGCGGACTTCACGTTTACGGAAAGCAACACCGCCGAATTTAGTGTAATGCCGAACGAGGGCACCACTTTGCACGCGGGCGTTACTTATAAGTATATATGGACAATAAATAAAGATAACGTTTTTTATAAGACGGAAGAAACAACCGAATTGTCGCTCACCCTTCAAAACCTTGCGGCGGGCGAGTATCTGGCAAACGTCAAAATCGTCGCGTCAATTGAAAACTGCGGCTCTGTCGAAAAAGGCTTTACGGCAGACAAAACGCTTATCGTATCCCGCGCGGACATTTCGGACATTACGGTAACGGGCGTTGAAATGACGTACGGTGATAAAACCAAAAAAATCGGAATAAGCGGACTTCGCGAAGGCGACGTCATTACGTATAAAGAAGAAAGAGAAGAGGAGTTTAAGGAAAACGTCGATTTGTCGGCGCTCGACTGCGGCGAATACGGCTACTATGTCAGAATATCGAGGGGCGACAACTACAACCCTTACACGTCGGGAAAAATCACGGTAAAGATAGATAAAGCGGAAGTTTCCGCCACCGTTACGCCAAAGAGCGACAAGTTGACATACGGCGATAATTTGCCGAGCCTTACCGCAGCCATAAACGGCGAAACGTATACGATCGAAAGCGGCAAATATGAGTTGCATCTCGGAATGACCGCAATAACGGGCAACGTTGCAAATAACGTCGGCACGTACAATATCGGAAACGTGGACATCTCGGTCTTGCGCGCAAAGTATCCCGAAAAGAATTACAACATTGCGCTCACAACCGTCGGCACGATTAAGATTAATGAAGCGAAGCTCACGGTGACCGTTTGGTTGGACAAAACCGAACTCACGTACGGCGCAGCTTCGCCAATAATAAGTTATAAATTCGAAGGCTTTAAACTTTCGGATGCGGAAAGCGACTTCACAATTACCAAAACGAAATTTGCAGAAAAACTTGACGTGGGTACGTATACGGATACGGCGCCGGTAAAGGTTTCAGGCGACAAGACGAATTTTTACAATATCACCGTAAACGAGGTCTCTTTCAAAGTCAATAAAAGACCGGCGACAATCACGATAAACAAAGTTAACGACATAACATACGGCGATAAAGTGCCCGATTTGTCGGCAAAGGTTGAAGTTAAAGGCGTGCTTGACGGCGATAGCCTTTCATACACGCTTAACCCCAACTATGAGGTCGGCAATAAACCCGGCGATTATACCGCAAGCGTCGAGTATGACGAAAACGCCGAAGCAAACAAAAACTATGAAATCACTGCAACCGGCACAAAGTTCAAAGTCGGCGAAAAGAAGCTTACGATAAAACTCAATAATACGCCGACAGTTGCGGTCGGAAAAACCTATAAGGTCGATGCGGAACACCTGGAAAAAATCGGACTTGTGGCGGGCGATACCGTCACGGGATACGTCACGATAACAAAGGACGTCGCAGGCACATATTACGCAGACGATTTCGACAAATCCAACCTTGTCGTTACGAATGCCGATTGCTACGATATTTCGTACGAAATGAGCGTTGAGTTTATAGAGGTCACCTTCGCAATAGATTTCGCGGACGTTACGCTGACGTACGACGGGCAGCCGCACGGCGTTTCGGTCACTGCCAAAGAAGGTACGAACTACACGATAACGTACGGCACGACCAAAAACGATTGCACGCTTAATACTTCGCCCGAATATACAAACGCAGGCGCATACCCGATATACTTTAAGGTTGTTGACAACGACACCCTCGCGGAGCATGTCGGAAGAGTTACGCTTACGATAAAAAAGAAAGCGGTCACCATAACGGTTGACGACGTCGTGATAACTTACGGCGAAACCCCCACATTTTCGTACACCGACACGGGGCTTGTAGAGGGCGAAACGCTTTCGGGCGAAGCGGTTTACAGCGGCGCAGGCACGGATGCAGGCGATTACGAAATTTCCGTTTCGGGAATTACCGCAAGCAATAACTATAACGTGTCTTTCGTCCCCGGCAAACTCACGATAAACAAAAAGTCCGCCACTGTCACTTGGGCAAATGAGGGGAATCGTGATTATAGCCCCGACGGACAGACTTTGCCCACGGCAACGTACGACGGCAAAACCGCAAGCCTTATATTCACAAAAGACGGTACGGTATGCGAGTTCAAAACCGCAGGCGCTTATACGGTAACCGTTGCGGACGACAACTATATCCTGACGAATAACGAAAAAACAATCGTCATCAATAAGGCAAGATACACGGCGGCTCCCGCGCTTTCTCTTTCCGGTACGTACGATCCCAACAAAACGCTTGGAAATTACGCGCTTTCGGAAGACTTCACTTGGGTTAACCCGGACGAAGTCCCCGTTTGCATAAAGACGGTGTACGCGGCGAAGTACAATATGGACCACGACAACTACGAAGATTTTGTAACGACGGTAACGCTCGTTCTTCAAAAGGCGACGGTAACGCTCGCGAAAAATCTTTTTGAGTTCGATTATGACGGCGCGTCGCACGAAATAAGCACGACCGTGAAGTACAATAACATCGAAGTAACGGAGCCTTACACCCTGACGTTTGAAAAGAACATGTTTTCTGCGGCAGGCACGCACAAAACGACCGCGACGCTTACGGCGGACAACTTCGCTTTGTCCGACAACGTCGTTTACGTAAAGGTCAAAGGCGTGAAAGTCGGCAACAACTATTACACAATCGAAGACGCACTGTTCAATTCGAAGTCGGGCGATACGGTCGAGTTTATCAGCGCCGCAAAGGAAGTATCGTTCGCACCGCTTGACATTGCCACGGCGATATATGCCGACAACGCATATCGCACGGTAAAAGCGGGTGTAACCCTGAAACTCGCAAGCGACGAAGACAGTTCCGCAACGATAGGAAAACCCACTTATGGAAACGGAGTTGGGAATTATGTTGACACCGATTCGTCAAAGATAAAACAAAAACTTATTCTCAACGAATCGACCGTGCTTGAAGTTTACGGAAATATTCTCATTCAGGGATTGTTGGGCGTAAACGGGCAGGGCTTGTCGGGACACACGTCGGGTAACCATAGTCAGATTATCAACAACGGAACGATAAATCTGAACAGTGGTACGAATCTTGATTTGCGCGGATATATCAAGGGAGCAGGCACAATTGAAGCAAGAAGCGGAGCAATTGTTTACAGTCCGTTTGTTATATATGATTATCGCGGCGGAACAAATACGGTAACGGTTTACAGAAAAGGTAACATTGCGCCGTTCCGTATTTATGAAATGCCGAATATTCAATGCAACTATTCGATTTTATATGGAGCAGAACACAAAGGCTACCTTGATTTATATGCGAGCAATCAACATAGAACGGACATCGCCACAATCATTGGAAACTCAAATGCAATGTTGATAATGGAAGACTCATCTTCCCATATCATAAAAACATATACAAAAATCGACAATGGAATCGGCATGACAAATTTGACGATTACAGGAAAAGCAAAAATGGGAACATTGGAAATTACCGTTAGCGGTGTGACAGTATCCATGACCGACGTGCGTTTCCCGATGCCGTGGAATTACAGTATCAATGTCGGTGACGGCTTAAACCCCACAACGTTTACGTTGCCTTACGACTACAAAATGATGACAGGAGCAACAGTAAACGTCAAGAAAAGCGCAACGGTAAATCTCACCGGAACGTTGTTGATTTATAAGTCGTTTACGGATACGCCGTTTCCGGTTGGTGGTATTGTTTATCCCAACAAGGGAGAGGCGAAACTTAACGTTGAGGGCGTTGTAAACGCAATCGGAGGTATTGCAGGCGAAGTGCACGGTATTAACGGAGGGAAAGTTATTATTGGAAACACAGCAATTCTTTCGATAACCGAAAAAGAGGGCAATAGCGGAAGTACAAAGTCTTGGCAGGCGCTTATCGGAGCAGGCGAATTTGTAACGGTTGCCACAATTTCCGAGGTAGCAAAGGTTGTAAACGCGGACAACTCGACGGTTGCGGCGGAGACAAACAAAACCTATAATTACAACAACGGAACGTGGCAATAACCGCGCCCGATCTCAAAAAACAGAGTATGCGTCCGAAAGGGCGCATATTTCTTTGAAAATTGCTTGCAACTTTTCCCCCGCGGTGATAATATATCGTGAGAAAATTCAAGGTGAACTAATGAAAAAACCGCTTAAAAAAATCCCGAAGACCGCGGAACTTATGTGGGTGCTGGGCATATTCCTTGTCGCGCTTGGCGTGACGATGAGCAAGAAAGCCGATCTCGGGGTTTCGATGATTGCCGCGCCGACTTTTATCGTGTACGAAGCGATAAGACCGCTGTGGGCAGTGTCGGTGGGCACGGTCGAATATCTTGTGCAGGGCGCGATTCTCCTTATAATGTGCGCCGTCGTGCAACGGGTGAACTGGCGATACCTGCTGGCGTTTGCGGTGGCGGTGATATACGGCTACGTGATGGATATGTGGATGTTGGTTTTCAAAAACGTCGTGATCACAGAAGCGTACTTAAAATGGATCATGCTTATCGCGGGCGACGTGATGACGGCGGCGGGCGTGGCGTGCTTTTTCAGGACGTATATGCCGCTTCAGGTGCACGAACTTTTCGTTGCGGAACTGTCCGACAGATATTCCCTGAAAATAAACAGGGTGAAACTCGTTTTCGACTTATCTTTTCTGGTGCTGTCCGTGGTGCTTGCTCTTACGATATTCAGGGACGCGAATACCTTTGACTGGAAAAATATCGCATCGACAAGTTATCATAGCCTGGGGCTTGGGACGATTGTCACGACGTTGATAAACGCCCCGATAATCGCGGTAATCGGGAAAGGACTTGACAAAGTTTTCGACTACACCCCGCTTTTCCCGAAACTTGAAAAGCTGATAGGCCGCAAAAAGAAAACGGACGCGCCGACCGAAACGGAACAAAACCTGCCATCGGACGAACAAGCCGCAAACGAACAAACCGCAAACGACGAGAAAGAATAAAACCTAAAAAACCCTCGCAAAATCGCGAGGGTTTTTAATTTGAAAAATCTTCCGAGAGTTAAAATCCCCCGAAAACGGGGAAATTTAGATGAGATTGTGTTTTTCTCGGCAGGTTCTGAAAATTCCTAGTGTACGCGTCGCACACTTCGCTTTTGAAATCACGTTATCGGGAGCGATAACGCTCACTCTTTTGCTTGTGTGCGCCTTTTCCCCAAAAGTACAAAAGTATCTTTTGGGGTCCCCTTTTCTCACGAATTTTCGGGTTCTGTCGAAAAGGCAAAATATCGCTAAATTTCCCCGTTTTCATCTTGACGTTTGTTTTCGATAATATTCAAAACTACGGTTATCGACGGCACGATTACCGCAAACAAGCAAAGTTCGACAACGGTGTTGATTGCAACCACGCTTGACAAAAGCCACTTAAAATTTATGACAAGTCCGTCGTAGTTTTTGCCGTGCGCGAATGCCAGAAACATTGAAAGGAACAATATCGTGTTGGTGATAACGCCGCAAATCGTTGAAAAACAGCCGATTGCAAAGTTCACGGCGCGTTTTTGTTTTTCGGTGCGCGGTTTTGTCGATTTCGCCGCCGCCTTGCTCAGCCCTTTGTATACGAGCGCGCAGACAGTGCCGCACAATATGCGCGGAAGCACCGATACGAGCGGGTTTATCGCAACGGCGTACATGGGAATACTGCCCGAATAAATAAGCGCGATAAACAAACTTACAAGCCCGAATACGCCGCCCGAGATCGCGCCGAATTTCACGCCGTAAACCTGTCCGCAGACGAAGACGGGAATAAGCCCCAGCGCAAAACTTATCGGCAACCCGAATTTTTGTATGATTTCCGCAAGAGCCTGCAACACGACGACAAGGGCAAGCGTTATCCCAAGCGTCGCGATTTCTTTGTTTTTCTTGTGATTTTCAACGTTGTTCATAAACGTTATTATACAAATATTTTCAAAAAAGAAAAGCAAAAAACAAACCCGATACGAGTTTTTAGCAATAAATTTCTGACAAGGTGTCCCTTCCGGGAGATTCTCACGTCGCTTTGCTCCTCAGAATGACATAAGTGCGTTGCACGGAATAGCATAAAGAGCGTTCTTCAATCACGTCAAGGCTTGCAAACAAACTCTTGTTCCATTCCGTACGAAGTACTGTGTCATTGCGAAGCACCGCTTTGCGGTGCTGTGGCAATCTCCCGGAAGGGTAACCTTATAATTTATTCAAACGTCGACGTGGAGTTCAACAAAAACGCTTTCAACTTCTCGGTTTTGGGATTGTCGAAGATTTCGTCGGGCGTGCCGTATTCGGCGACTTCGCCGTCCGCCATAAACACGACGCGGTCGGCAACCTTTCTTGCAAAGTCCATTTCGTGCGTTACGATAATCATTGTACTGTCGCCTTTAAGCCCCTTTATGACTTTCAGGACTTCGCCCGTAAGTTCGGGATCGAGCGCGGACGTCGGCTCGTCAAAGCACAAGATATCGGGGGAGAGCGCAAGGGCTCTTGCGATTGCGACGCGCTGTTGTTGTCCGCCCGAAAGTTCGCAAGGGTATGCCGCGCATCTGTCCAGAAGCCCGACCTTTGAAAGAGTCTCTTTCGCGCGGGCGTCGATTGCCGAAAACTCGGCTTCTTTAAGTTGCTTTTTTTGCAAACTCAATGCTTTACCGCGCACTTTCTGTTGTTTTAACTCCTTAATTTGCTGCTTTATCTTGTCCTTTGCCAGTAGTTCCGCAGATATTTTCACGTTCTTCAAAACGTTCATATGCGGGAACAAATTGAACTGCTGGAACACAAGTCCGAAGTGCAGCCGTTTTTTCCGAAGGTCGTTGTATTTTTCGTTTTTGTCGCTTGCGCCGTCGAAAAGAGTTTCGCCGTCAACGATGATTTGTCCGTCGTCGGCGGTCTCCAAAAAGTTTAAGCACCGAAGGAGCGTCGTCTTTCCGCTGCCCGACGAGCCGATAATCACCACGACTTCGCCTTTGTCCATTTCAAAATTTATGCCTTTCAGCACTTCCTGCGCGCCGAACGATTTTTTCAAATTTATAACTTCCAGAATTGCCATTTTTTATACCTTATAATAGTCCAGCTTCTTTTCGATGTAGCGGAAAAGAAGAGTGAGCAGTCCGCTGAATACGAGATAAAATACGCCCGCATAGAAAAGCGGCCACAACACGACGTAATTGTTGACGATTTGCTCGCTGAATTTGATGAGTTCCACAACGCCGATGACGCGCGCAAGTGACGTGTCCTTGACAAGCGTGATTATTTCGTTGGACATCGGGGGCATAATGCGCTTCACGACCTGCGGCAGGGTTACGTAAAAGAATGCCTGCGATTTCTTCATGCCTAAGACCGCCGCCGCTTCCGTTTGTCCGCGCGGTATCGACTGGATCCCGCCGCGATAAATTTCCGAAAAGTAGCAGGCGTAGTTTATCACAAACGCCACGAGTACCGCCGTGAATCGCGATTGCATCGGATAATCGAACAAAAGTCCCGGCACGTAAAATACCACGATGATTTGAAGCATAAGCGGCGTGCCGCGGATAATCCATACGATAAGTTTTGAAAGATATTGAAGCGGTTTGAACTTCGACATCGAGCCGAAGCAGACGATAAGCCCCAAAGGCACGGACAGGACAAGCGTCAGAATAAACAGAAGACACGTTGTCCCGAACCCCGTGAAAAGTTGCCTCGTCACTTCCGAAAATGAAATTGTTGCTGCCGATAAAACCATATTTATAAGTCCGTAAAAAGGTAGATTTCGCCGTTTGCACGGCGAAATCGAAAAAGTATTTTTTTGTTTAATTATTTTATGCCGAGAATTTCCTTTGCGGCGTCTTCGCCTGCCGAGCCGTCTTCCGCCACGATGCGCGCTTTTTTCAAAGCGTCGTAGGAGTTGTATTTATCCTTGTCGGCTTTTCTGACGACGGCGCATTGTTTGTTTTCAAGGTAGTTCATCGTTATCGACCATTGTGCGGCACGTGCCGGCGTTACGGTCAGGCCGTTCCATACGCAGTCGATGGTTTTTGCTTCCATTTCGGACTCCTTCTTGCCCCAATCGATAAGTTTGAATTCAACCGCGATTGTCTTGCCGACTTTCTCGCTGATTTTTGCAAAGACCGCTTTTGCAAGGTCGGTGTCGAATCCGCCCGTCGTTTTGTCGCCTTCGCCGAGAGCCATGGGCGCGTTCAAGGTGAATCCGATGACGATTTTGCCTTTGTTTTTGATATAGTCAAGTTCTGTATTGTCCGCTTCGCCCGTGGGTTTGGAGTAGACAAGGTCGAGCGTTGCGCCGTCGATGCCGTAATTTTCGGCGATTGTTTTGTAGTCGGCGTCTTTAAGTTCAACAAGAACTTGATTGACAAGGTCGGTGAGCGCGTTGTATTTGCCGTCGGCCGCTTTTCTGAAAGCGATGCCGTAGTATTCCTTTTCAAATTCCACGTCGGCGATCGTCAGATTTTTCGCCATTGCGGAGTCGCGGTTTAAAAGATAGTTCGCCATCGTGTAGTCCATTATGCCAACGTCGGCGGTTTTGGCGTTGAGTTCCTTGAAAACGTCTGCCTGCGCCGAGAGCGCGGTGTAGCCGGGTTTTGTTTCCTTGTTGCAGGCTGCAAGCGCAAACGCCATCACGAAAACTATTGAAATAATCGAAACGATAACGGTGATTTTCTTTTTCATATTTTTACCTCGGTTTAACGCGTTAGTAATTTAGCGTAATAAAGTGTTATGAATGGATAATACCATATAAAAAAGGTTTTGTAAAGCAAAAAACAAACATTTTCAAAAATTTTTTGCTTTTATATAATAATAAAAATATTAATAAACAATAAAAACAAAATAATAAGCCGATTGCGAAGTTTTATAACAAGGATACCCTTCCGGGAGATTGCCACGCTGCGCTCGCAATGACATAAAGTGCGTTGCACGGGATAGCATAAAGAGCGTGCTTATATCACGATATTATTTTTGAAAACAAACCTATATTCCTTTCCGTACGAAGTACTATGTCATTGCGAAGCACCGCTTTGCGGTACTGTGGCAATCTCCCGGAAGGGACACAATGTGGAAAAACAAATAAAAACGGACGCAGGGTTGCGTCCGTCTTGTGCGACATAACTCTTATTTGTGGTTGCCGTTAAGCAGCGCGAAGTTCTGTTTGTTCGCCTTATAAAGGTTTTTGAACACTTCAAAGCCCTTATCGTAAACCTCGGCTTTCAGCTTCAAATTGGGCTTAAACGTCTTTTTTGCGGGGATAAAGTCCTTAACTTTGTCAAACGAAGGAATAAGGTTAAGCCCGATTGCAACGCATACCGCCGCGCCGACCGCGCCCACGTTTTGCGGACTGTCAACCGTTTCGATAGTGTGTCCTGTGATATCGGCAAGGAGCTGGCAGGTAAAGTCGTTCAGCGCGCCGCCACCGACAAAACGAATGACGTCTGACGTTTTGACTTTCCTTTCGCTTGCTTCCAGCATCCAGCGTTTGTGATAGCATACGCCTTCCAGCACCGCGCGGATAAGTTCGGTTTTTCCGGTGTCAAGCGAAATGTTGAAGAACATACCGCGTGCGTTCGGATCCTCAAACGGGCAACGGTTGCCGTGCAGCCAGGGCGTGAAAATTACGCCGCCCGAGCCTGCGGGAATATCGTCGACGACGGTTGTCATATATTGATACAGGTTGAGATATTTGGATTCAAAATCTTCCGCGATGTGTTTTTTCTGAATGTAAATGCCGACCTCGTCCAGGGCGATATGGTCTTTCACCCATTCCAGACACTTGCCCGAGGTTTCAAGTTCCGCAAAGTAGTTGAATTTGCCGGGTTGCGCCGCGACGGTTGCCGCAATCATTGTGGTTACGTCCACGGCGGATTTGTCGGTAACGGTCGAAACCCAGCCCGAAGTGCCGCTGTAAATGTGAGTTTCGCCAAGTTCCGTGCTGCCCGCGCCGACGCCGATAAGAGAAGCGTCCATACCGCCGCCGAAGACTTTGATGCCTTTGACAAGCCCAAGTTCTTTCGCGGCTTTTTCGGTGATTTCGCCCGCGCAGTCGGACGACGCGATAAGTTTTGGCAGGTGGTCGTAATTCACGCCGCACATTTTGCACATTTTTTTGCTGATGCACTTGTTTTTAAGGTCAAGTAAAAGCGTGCCGAACGCGCTGTCGTACGTCATGACGAATTCGCCGGTTAGACGGCAGATGAGATACTCTTTTACGTCCAGCCATTTGTAAACGCGCTTAAAGTTTTCGGGTTCGTTATTTTTCACCCAGTTATATTTCCAGACGGGGTCTTTTACGCTGACGGGTGCCGCGCCCGTTATCATAAGCGCGGGTATAAGTTTGAAAATATTTGCGCCTGCGATTTGAAGCCCATAGGAAATGCCTTCCTTGATTTCCTTTCTCGCGCGCTGATCCATATAAGAAAAGGCTCTGCGGATTGCGACACCGTCTTTGTCGACAAGGACAAGCCCCTGTGCCTGCGAGCAGAAAGAAACGCCTGCGATTTTGTCGGGGGAAATGCCGGATTTTTCAAGTACGACGCGCGTTGTGGAGCACATTGCCGCCCACCATTCGTCGGGATCCTGTTCCGCGCCGCCGTCGTCGTAGACGTAAAGTTTGTAGCTTTCGGTTGCGGACGCCAGAATTTTGAAGTCTTTATCGATTTCGAAAATACAAGTTTTGATGCCTGTCGTGCCTACGTCGTAGGCCATAATATATTTTGACATAAGTGTCACCCTAAAAAATTTTTATACAAAAATTATACCATAGTACATTTTTAATGTAAACAACTTTTTTACAAAGAGATAAAAAAGTATAATAATATCAAATTTGTGTCAGAATGACACACAATGGCGTGCAAAACCAGCTCAAAAACGCAAAAAAGTCGGCACAATTGTCAATATGACAGTTATACCGACAGTAAAAACGTAAGTGTGTTTTAATTATTCGATTGAAGTTGTTTGCGATAACAATCGTTTTCGATGGAGCAGCCGCCGCATTTCGTGCAACCTTCCTGTTTTTTGAAGTCCAGATTGTATTTCACGAGAAGGCCTGACAAATGCGTCGCGATTTCGATAAGATCCTGCGTTTTGCACCTTATCGAAATGTCGACGGGCGCGTTGTCAAGCGGACGAATGGGCATAACCGTCGGGAATACGCCGATTTTTGCCATCTTTTCACATTCCGCCATAATGTCTTCTTTCGGCTGGATTCCCGCAATCAGCACGGAAGATACCTGTCCCCATCCGAAAACTCCCACCGCTTTTTCAAACGCCTTATAATAATGCTCGTACGATATTTTCGATTTTCCCGGGCAAATCTTTTTCCTTAATTCGTCGTTTGCGACTTCCAGATTCATTATCGCGACGTCCGCGCCCGCATTTTTCAGCGCTGCGATTTTTTCAAGGTCGGACGGCGGGGCAAACTCGATTGCGATTTTCGCGTCCGAAAACGCACGGATTTTTTTGACAAGGTCAATCCAGTAATCCGCCATGACGTCCGGGTTTTTATAAGTACCGCCCGAAAAGTTGAGCATATTGTCTTTTGACAGTTCAAAAAGTTTTTTTATGGAATCTGCAAGGATGTCGGCGTCAAGCGGCGTTTCGCGCTCTTTCACGATACTGCAAAACCTGCATTTTTCGTTTTCCCTGTCATAACAGCAATTACTGTTCGGCCAGATCGTAACGCAACCCTTGGAGTGAAGCCTTGCAAAGTCGTCCACGACCGTGTCGGTGTGTGGGAGCGCGCCGAAAAACGAAACGGGGAAACTGTTTTTTCCGTCCGTTATAAAAAAATTGCCGTCCTTTTCGTCCAGAAGATAGGGCGATTCGTGCGCGAAGTCGTCGGCGATACTGACGTTGCAATTCGTTTCCGAAAACCTTACGTTCAGGCTGTGCATTATTCCTTTTGTGAAAAAGTCGGGAAATTCCTTATATAATATGGCTTTTGCGTTGTCGCTTGCGCGCATACCTTTGGTCAGGAGTTCCGCCTTATAAAAAATTTGGTCGTTTATATTCATAGGTACCTCAATCGTATTTTATAATATCTTTTCTTTTTTCGCAACCGCAGCGGAAAAATCGTAATCCGAAAATCATAAAAAAATTCAAAAAACCCCCTTTATACGGCGGAATTTAGGTAATTTTAGGGTTTGAAAAATAAAATTAAGAAAAACAGTTCATTTTGATAAACAAATTATCAACAAGATTTTATGAAAATGAGGAAATATGGGAGCGAAAGAAAGAAACAAAAATTACGTGCTTGAAAAGGCAAAAGAAGTTTTTTTGGAACGCGGGATCACGGGCGTTTCGATGGCGGACATTGCAAAAGAAGCCGATTTCGGCGTGGCGTCGGTGTATCGCTACTTCGGAAACAGGAAGGCGTTGATTATGGAATGCGCCGTGTCCATATGGCAGGACAAACGCGATAAATTGCGCGTCGTTTATGAAAAAAATCTGTCGGAAAGCGGATATGACCAGATCGTCGTGCTTACAAAGTATTTTTCGTGGCTTGTCGTGAACGAAAAGTCGTTTTCAAAGTTTTTGCTGTCGCTCGATTCGTTTCTGATAACGGAAGACGCGACGCGGGAAGAGAGAAAGGAATACGACGCGATACTGCTTGAAATTTACAAAATGTTTGAGAGCGCGTATAAGACGGGACTTTCCGACAATACGGTCAGGGATATCGGCAGTTTTCAGGACTTTTATTTTGCGGCGACGCAGTCGCTTATCAGCTTGTCTCAAAGGCTCACGATGCGCGGCAACGTCGGCTTTGACGACGTATCGTTGCACGATAAGGTGAAACTTCTCGTGAGTATGTTCACAACGTATTTATCAAACGAAAAATAACTTTACCGTCATATTTTTGACGATAAAACGCAAAAACCGCCAAAACGGCGGTTTTTTGTTTTAAACAAAAAAATTTTCGGCGTTACAGCCCGATGAAAATCGACGAATTTCTGAGGCTCACGTCTTTGATTTTATCATTGATGCTTAACGCGTGTTTGTCAAGATTTTGCCCGTCTTCGTCGGATATTTTTTGTGCGCGGAACTCGGCAATGATTTTGCCCGAAACGTCAGCAATAATTTCGTTTTTGAGTTTTGCCTCGCTTGTCGAATTTCCGCATTCGGTAAGGAATGACAACGCCGTTTCGACATCGGATAGAATGGTGAGTTCCCGCATGCCGCGGTATGCCCATTTGTAAAAAGGCTCGTAAACGTTGTTCAGCAAATACACGCACGAAATCGCGCTTTTTACAAATTCGAAAATCGCAAGTTGTGCCGCGCCCGTCTCTCTCCTTGCGATAAGGCGGGGGTAGTTGTATTGTCCGGATTGGCTCATAGAAAGCGCGTGCGCCGCGATTTTTTTCAGACGGACGTCCTCGGGGAAGCCTTTTTGCAAAACTTCGCGAATCCTTGAAAACTCGGCGCAGTTATTTATAAACATCTTGCCCGATACGGCGGTGCGTAGGGCGTATGGCGGGATTTTCAGCCAGTCGAAAGTTATTTTTGGCGCGGAACTTCTGCCGATAATACTTTCGTAAAAGTCTTTGCACGAAAAAACGCCGTGGCGACTGCCGCCCGCGGGCGAAAATTTCAGACGGGAAAACCCGGAAAACTCGTCGGGAAGTTTGTTGTACGCGCGGATTAAGTCGAACCCGTATTTTTCGTAATCCGCGTCGCTTAAAAAAATGCAGAATCCCGGCTCGAAGTCGTGATCTTTTGAAACGTCGTCGTCGAAAAACAGACACTCGCTGCCTTGACCGACAAGCCCTGCGGACAACGTCGGCAAAAGAAAGGCGAAGTCTTTTTCAAGCATCGGCATTCCGAATTTTTCAAAATATTTTTCCGACAACTCAACGCCTTTCATAAATACTCCTTGCGCGCGCCGAAAGGTCTTGTGCGTCGATAAATCTTCCTGCGTCGGAAAAGGCGGACGCGCATTTTTCACACACAAAGGCGTAATATCCGTCGCGCGTTACGCTTTCGTCGTTCAAGCACGACAGGGCGTTGTCAAGAGCCTTGTCGACGTTTTCGTCGTCAAAGGGATCTTTTCTCAGAAAAGTTGTCGAAAGGTTTGTGTACGTCACCGCTTCGTCCAACTTGTTCCCGCTCTTTTTCGCAATTTCAAGTGCCTTTTCAAAATACGATATTGCGGTGTCGTAATCGCCCAAATCGGCATATGACAGTGCGGAATTGTTGTATAAACCGCCGAATAGCGCATTATCCGCGTCAAGGTTTTTTGAAAAAACCTTGTATACTTCGTCGTAAATTTTCAGCGCGCCTTTCGCGTCGCCAAAGGCTTTTTTGTTGGTTGCGACGTTCAGTAAAAATGTTGCGCCGCTTGTCGTTTCCGCCATATCCGTCTCGTCAATCAGCCGCAAAATCTCGGCGCAATATTTCTCGCTGTCTTCCTTGTTTCCCGTTTTTCTGAAAACCCCGGTGAGTTCGCTCGTCACGACGAGTTCGCCCCGTTTATCGTTCAAGGCTTTTGCTTCGTCAAGCCAGTATCTCAAAAGCTTTTCGGCGGACGCAAGATCGTTTCGTGACAAAAACTCGTCTTCCTTTTCGATAATGCGTTCGACGGGAATCATCCCGTGAGTTTCGGTTTCGGGATAATAAAACTCTTTGCCGCCGCATGTCGCGCAGGCAGGCTCCTTATAATCGAATTCGTCGATACCCATAGTTTCTCCTTTTGGCGCGACGGCGTGATTGTCGCGCGTTTGACCTGATTCAAGAATAACACAAAATTCACGCCTTGACAACGGACGGCGCAAAGGTTATATTATTATTGATATTTATAAATAACATAAGGCGGTATGTTGAAAAAATGATAAGAAGAATCGAGTCGGCGGACAGGGCGGATTATATAAAGTTCGCAAAAGAGTTTTATACGTCGGACGCCGTCACGCACGACGTTCCCGAAGAATACCTGACGCTGACCTTTGAAACGCTTGTCGAAGGCAACCCGTTTTCGGACGGCTATATGATTGAAAGCGACGGCGAAAACGTCGGATACGCTCTCGTTGCGAAAACGTTTTCGCAGGAAGCGGGCGGCATGGTTGCGTGGTTTGAAGAATTGTATCTTTCGGAAAAGGCGCGCGGAAAAGGACTCGGCACGCTTGCTTTAATGTACCTTGAAGGCAAGTACGTTTCGGAAGGGTACAAGAGAATAAGGCTTGAATACACGGCGGAAAACGAGCGCGCGGCGAAACTTTATCGACATCTCGGGTTCAAAACGCTTGATTATCTGCAAATGCTGAAAGATTTCAAATAAAAAAAGAAAAGGGAAAAAGGAAAAAATGGGAAAAATTATCGTAATCGGCGCGGGACAAGGCGGACTTGTCGCGGCAAAGCATCTTAAAAAGTTCGGGCACGACGTGGTTGTGTACGAGGCGGAAAGCCGCGAAAACGCGGCGCATCCCTGGCGCGACGATATAAGGCGCGCCGTTTTTGAAGAAGCGGGCTTAACGCCGATTCCCGTTTCCGACTGCGTCCAGAAAAACAAATGGAAATTCGTGTCGCCCGACGAAAAGTCGACGCTCAGAGTGCCGATGACGCCGCCGCTTGAAGAAATCGCAATCGACAGACGATATCTTCTTGAATACCTTCTGAAAGAATGCGAAGGCGTCGAAGTGCATTTTAACAGCCCTGTCGAAAACCTTATCACGGACGGCGATAAAGTCGCGGGAGTCAGGGTAAACGGCAAAGACGTCCGCGCGGATATGGTCATCGACGCGTCTGGTTACAACTCGAAATTCCGCCGGGAAGTCCCGAAAAAGTTCGGTATTCCGGAGCCGGAATCCGACGACAAATTTTGTGCATTTCGGGGATATTATCGCGCCGATCTCAACAAAAATCTGCCGAATCCGCCGTGCACGCTTTACATAAAACACCTTGGCGGTGTCGGCATCAGCTGGTGCAATCTGTCGCAGGACAACGTTGCGGACGTGCTTGTCGGGCGCATCGGTAGCCTCTCCGACGAAGAACTCGAAAGGGCGAAAACAAGCCTTCTTAAAAATCACGATTTCAACACCGGGGAGCCGATCGTGGAGCGGCGCGTTGATATTTCGTTGCGCTATCCCGCGGGCGTACTTGTCGCAGACGGGTACGCAATCGTCGGCGACAGCGCGTATATGACGATGCCCATGATGGGCAGCGGTATCGAAAGCGCGATGAAAGCGGGCAGAATGCTTGCCGAAACAATCGGGACGGACTGCGACTTTTCGGCAAAGAGTCTGTATCCGTATCAACTCAAATTTTATAAGCAGTTCGGTTTTTTGTACGTTTTCGTGGACGTTCTGAAACGCTGGGCGCTCAACCTGCCCGATAAAGACGTTAACCTAGCGTTTTCAAGCGGGCTTGTCACCGACGATGATATGGCTCTTCTCAGCACCGATGAAAACGCAAAAGGCTTGTCTTTTTTGACAATCCTTAAAAAAATCGGAATCCTTTTCAAAAACTTTTCGCTTGTCTGCCGCGCCGTGAAATATGCGGCGCGCGGGCTTAACGCGATGACGGTCGCAAAACGTATTCCCAAAAAATACGACGCGGACAAGGTCAGAAAGTGGTCGGAAAAACTCGACAAAAAGGTCAGAGGAAAGAAAAAGAGATAAATCCACCGTGAAAACGAAAGAAACAACAATCAAAATATTGTTCTCGGCAATCGTGTGTACGCTGATATCGGCGACGATGTTTTCAACGAAACCGCCGCGCGCCGTTTCGTACGCCGAAATGGGAATTTGCCCGCACGAATACGACGACGATTGTGACGACGAATGCAATCTTTGCGGCGAAAAGCGCACGCCGAGGCATTATTTCGGCGAATGGACAGTCGTAAAAGAAGCCACCAACGACGAAGAAGGGCTGAAAGAGCGAACGTGCGTCAGGTGCAACGTAAAGCAGCAGGCGATTTTGCAAAAGACCGCCGTCCCCGAACCGCAAAAAGAAAAAATCCTTTCAAAATCGGATATCGCGGGGATTGTCGTAGGAAGCGTTGCGGCAGGGGGACTCGTCGCATTTATCGGGGCGACGCTGATAAAAAAGAAACGCAAAAAATAAGGCGCGCGAAAGTGCGTTTTTATTTTTAATAAAATGTTGAAAATCGTCGCCCGAAACGGTTGACAATATAATGGTTTAAGATTATATTTTTGTCGCTATGGAAAACGAAAACGAGCAACTTGTCGTGCCGCCCGAAAGCGAACGGGAAAAAACCGAAGAAGGGCATACGACAAACGAAGAAAACGAAATAGTAAGCGTCGAAAACGCAGAAACGTCAGGCATCGCCGCAAAGATTGCCGCGACCGACAACGCGGAGGATTTGCCGAAAAAGAAAGGTCAGCGCGATATGACGGAAGGCGTCATCTGGAAACAAATTCTGGCGTTTGCGCTGCCGATACTTTTGTCCAACGTCATACAGCGGTTGTATAACGCGGTCGACTCTATCGTCGTAGGGCGGTTTGTCGGGCACGAAGCGCTTGCGGCGGTCGGCAGCAACAACAGTATAATCAACGTTTTCGTGTCGCTGTTTTTGGGAATATCCGTGGGCGCGGGCGTTGTCGTCGCGCAATACTACGGCGCAAAGGACGATGAAAAACTCAAAAAATCCGTGCAGACCTGTGCGTTTCTGGCGATTGTTTCGGGCATAGTGCTGACAATCGGCGGATACTTCCTTGCGGAGCCCATATTAAAACTCGTTCACACCCCCGAAAACGTAATGGCGCTGAGTCGCGAATATTTGCAGATTTATTTCTTGGGCGTTCTCGGCACGCTCGTATACAATATGGGGTCAGGCGTGATACTCGCGGTCGGCGACAGCAAGCGGCCGTTTTTGTACTTGCTGTTCGCGTGCTGCTTGAATATCGCGCTGGACGTAGTGTTCGTAAAGACGCTCGGCATGGGCGTTGCGGGCGCGGCGTGGGCGACTCTTATTTCGCAATACGTATCGGCGATTCTGGTCACATTAAGGCTTCTTCTGACAAAACAGAACTATAAACTGTCGTTTCGGCATTTTAAGATTGACAAGCCGATTCTCAAAAACATATTCAAAGTCGGTCTTCCCGCGGGGTTGCAGTCAAGCATGTACAGCGTCGGAAACCTGCTTATCCAGTCAAGTCTGAACACCTTCGGCTCGGTCGTTATGGCGGGCTGGGTTGCCGCAATGAAAGTGGACGATTTCACCTATGCTCCCATTTGTTCTTACGGCATGGCGATGAACAGTTTCGTCGGACAAAACGCCGGCGCAAAGCGCATGGACCGCGTGAAGAAAGGCTTTTACACCGCGCTTATTATGAGCGTCGTTACGGCGGTCGTAATCATTGTCCCCGTGCTGATTTTAAGAGGCGACGTCGTTCGCATATTCAATAAGGAAGCGGACGTCGTGAGCGTAGGCTCGGACATCATTCTGCACATCTGCCCGTTTTACGTGATTTTCGGCATGTGCGAAGTTTTCTCGGGCACGCTGAAAGGGCTTTCAAAGTCGCTGACGGCGTTTATAATCACGTTTGTCGGTATACTCTTGACAAGGATAATCTGGCTTTACACGGCGGTGCTTATGACGCACAATCTCACGGTATTGTTTATGATTTACCCGATAAGTTGGGTTGTGACCGCCGCGATATACTTCATATACCTTGCCGTCAAAAAATGGGACGGAATGCTCGATATGACCGCGGAAGACAGGTTTATCGAAAAACTCAGACATATCGGTAAAAAGAAAACCGCGTGAAAACGCAAAAAGGAATATCGTTTGTTTTATAAAACATATAATATAACAAATATATAGACGGCGAAAAAACTAAAAAATCGTAAAAACATTTTGAAAACCCCTTGACAAACGTATAAAGGGGTTTTATAATTACAAACAGTTGAACAGTTATTCAAATGTTTGACAAAGGGAAAAAGAAAAATGAAAGAAACAAAAATCGAAAAAAACGAATTTTGCGAAGAAGTACACGCGCACGACGAAACGGTGCAGAAAGTCAAAGCAAGCCTTTCCGACGCCGATTTATTGTTTGACGTTGCGGAACTTTTCAAAATTTTCGGCGACAGCACCCGCGTCAATATCCTTGCGACGCTTTCAAAAAACGAACTGTGCGTATGCGACGTCGCGGCGGTACTTAATATGACGGTCAGTGCGGTATCGCATCAACTCAGGATTCTTCGCCACAACAAACTCGTGAAGGCGAGAAGAAGCGGCAAAGAAGTGTTTTATTCGCTTGCGGACAACCACGTCGTAAAGATTCTGGAACTTGCAATCGACCACGTAAAAGAGTAAAAAATCAAAGAGGTAATAAATATGAAAAAGACGGTAACCATTAAAGACATCGACTGTGCAAACTGCGCCGCAAAAATCGAGCGCGACGTGCAAAAAATCAACGGCGTTAAAAGCGCAAGCCTGAATTTCTTCGGACAGCGTCTGCAATTCGAATGTGACGAAGAAGATTACGAAAGAATCGCAAAAGAAATTGTGCATTGTACAAAGAAAGTCGAACCTGATTGCGTAATCTTGGGTTTATAATACAAAAATGAAAGATAAAGATAAGAAAAAGTTAACAAAAAACCAAATAAGGCTCATACGTTTTTGCGTGTGCCTTGCTGCGTTTATCGTGCTTTACGCCGTCGGAAAGACCGTCGGTATGCCGTGGTACGTGGGACTTGCGACGTATCTTGTCGTGTACTTCGCGATAGGCTACGACGTGCTGTACCGCGCCGCGAGAAACATCGTGCACGGGCAGGTTTTCGACGAAAACTTTTTAATGTGCGTGGCGACGGTCGGCGCGTTTGCAATCGGCGAATATCCCGAAGCCGCGGCGGTCATGCTTTTTTATCAACTTGGCGAACTGTTTCAGGATTACGCCGTCGGAAAGAGTCGGAAATCCATTGCGTCTCTTATGGATATCCGCCCCGACAAGGCTGTAATATTTAAGGACGGACAGGAAACCGAAGTCGCGCCCGAAGAAGTTAAAATCGGCGACGTTATCGTTGTGAAAGCCGGCGAAAAAATCCCCGTCGACGGCGTGGTGATAAAGGGCGAAGGAAGTCTTGATACGTCCGCGCTCACCGGCGAAAGCATGCCGCAAACCGTGTCTGAAAACAGCATCGTTTTAAGCGGCTCCATCAACCTTTCCAGCGTTTTGTATATCCGCGCCGAGAAAGAGTTTTACGACAGCACCGTCGCAAAAATTCTCGACATGGTGGAAAACGCTTCCGCAAAGAAAGCGAAAGCCGAAAACTTTATCACAAGATTTGCAAGATATTACACCCCCGCGGTCGTTATCACGGCGGTTGTACTTGCGATTCTGCCCCCGCTCGTCATCGATATGAGAAGCGGCGCGGTCTGGATCTCGTGGCTCAATCGCGCGCTTACGTTCCTTGTCATCAGTTGTCCGTGCGCGCTTGTCATCAGTGTTCCGATGTCGTTTTTCGGCGGTATCGGCTGCGCGTCCAGAAAGGGTATACTTTTCAAGGGAACGAGTTATCTGGAACTTATCGACAAGGCAAATATATTCGTGTTTGACAAAACCGGCACGTTGACGAAAGGCACTTTCGACGTCAAAAAGGTTATCCCCGCGGAAAACCGCGACGAAATCCTGCGCGTTGCGTGCATCGCCGAAAGCGGCAGCCTGCACCCCATCGCAAAAAGCATTTACAAAGCGTACGGAAAGTCCGTCGACAGTTCCGAATATCAAATCACGGAACGCTCGGGACGCGGTATGGAAGCGACGGGACCCGAAGGGCGCATACTTTGCGGCAGCGGCAGATTGCTTGTCGAAAACGGCGTTGCGATTATCCCCGTCGAGGAAGTCGGAAGCGTGGTGTACGTCGCAAAAGACGGTCAATATCTCGGCGCGATTCTGATTGCGGATACCGTCCGCGACGACGCGAAAGAAGTCATAAAAGAACTGAAAGCGCAGGGCGCAAAAACCGTCATGCTTACGGGCGATAACGAAAAATACGCACGCGCGGTTGCCGAAGAAGTCGGCATCGACGATTTCAAATTCGGTCTTCTTCCCGCGGACAAAGTCGTCGAAATGGAAGCAATCATGGAAAATAAGGGCAATAAAGACAAGGTCGTGTACGTCGGCGACGGCGTCAACGACGCCCCCGTTCTTATGCGTGCAGACGTCGGCGTTTCGATGGGCGGCGTAGGCAGCGACAGCGCGGTCGAAGCGTCGGATATGGTGCTTATGCACGACAACCTTACGGGGATTGTTTCGGCGCGGAAAATCAGCAAAAAAACCCTTAAACTCGCATACGAAAACATCGTGTTCATATTGCTTGTCAAAGCCGTCGTGCTTATTCTCGGCGCGCAGGGCTTGGCGAGTATGTGGCTTGCGGTGTTTGCGGATGTGGGTGTGGCGGTGTTGGCGACGCTCAATTCTATGCGCGCCCTTACCGGTAAAAAGTCATAATTTTGCGATATTCTGCTTTTTCGGCGGAACCCGAAAAATCGTGTACGCCAAAGTACACTGGATTTTTCCGAACCCGCCGAGAAAAACACAATCTCATCAAAATTCTGACTTTTTAAGAAGCATTATATTTCAACGGGAACACTTATGTCATTGCGAGGAGCAAAGCGACGTGGCAATCGCCGGGAACGGACACCTTGTTGCCTACGGCAGTGATATGCCTACGGCGTGATATTGCTTTCGCAGTGATATGCCTACGGCGTGATATTTGCCCTTTGGGCAAGTTGCGGATTTACCTTTACTTCGGCTACAAGCCGAAATATAACTTTGACGAAGTCAAAATATAACTTGCGCAGCAAATATAACTTGCAAAGCAAATATAACCGCATTGCTTATGCAGTGTGCGCCGTGAAAAGCGAAGTTTTTTTTAACTAAATCTTAACTTCGGATTAAAGTAATCTTTAACTTGCGCGGTTATGATTAAGCCATAAAGTTTCATAACATAATTTTCTCCCATTATTGAGAAGGGGCGTCCAAAGCGGACGCTCTTTTTCTTTTGGCGCGTGCGGGCAATAAAGTTGCCTTTTTTGTAATTACATATTATAATAGACAAATGTAAGAGGATTCGAAATCGACCATATGTTTTTATTGCTTGCGTTAATTTATCTTATTTTCATATCGTTGGGGCTTCCCGATTCGCTTTTTGGAGCGGCGTGGCCGGTCATGCACGTTGACTTCAACGTGAACGAAAGTTTCGCAAGCATATATATGATAATCACCGCGGTCGGCTCGGGCGGCGTAAGTTTTATTGCGGGGCCGCTGATCAGAAAATTCGGTACGGGCAAAGTAACGGTGGTATCGATTTTGCTTACCGCCGTCGGCATGCTTGTCATCGGTTTTTCGGTGCATATCGCGATGGCGATTTGCGGTTCCATACTTATGGGGCTTGGCGCGGGCGCAATCGACACGGGGCTCAACAACTACGTTTCGACGCATTATAAGGCGCGGCATATGAACTGGTTGCACGCGTTCTGGGGCGTGGGAGTTACGTTAAGCCCGATAATCATGGGCGCGTTTCTGGATATGAACAACAACTGGCGCGGCGGATACAGATGCGTGTCGTGCATACAGTTCGCGATATTCGCGGCCTCGCTTTTTTCGTTGCCGCTTTTTAAGAAGTACGAACACTCCGTGACGGTTGAAACGCTTGACGGGGCGGCGCCCGACGAAGGCGAAGAAGAAAACGAAAATACGACGAAAGAACAGGCGGAAGAAGACGGCGAAAAGCCAAAAAAGAAGAAGCCTGCAATTTTTGAAATATTGAAAATCAAGGGCGTGGCGTGGGCGGTTTTGTCGCTTGGCATGTACACTTCGATGGAATTTCTGATCGACACGTGGGGCGCAAGTTACGCCGTCAACACAAAGGGCGTATCGCCCGCAGACGCCGCCCGCTGGGTGTCGCTGTATTTCGGCGGAATTATGGCAGGAAGGGTAATCAGCGGGTTTATCTCTTATAAATTTGACGATAAAGTCCTTATTCGGTTGGGAATTGTCGTCATGACAATCGGAATGATCGTGTTTGCGTTGCCCATCGGGAAATACTCGCTTGCGGGGCTTCTGCTCATCGGCGCGGGCTTTGGTCCGGTGTTCCCGTCGACGATACACTCCGTACCGTTCAGGTTCGGCACGAAGTATTCCGCGGACATTACGGGAATACAGATGGGCGGCTCTTACGCAATCGGCTGGGCGGTGCAACTCACGTTCGGATTCGTCGCGCAAAAGGTCGGTTTTTTGTTCATGCCGTACTTACTGCTTGCGTTTGCGGCGGCGCTGCTTATCGTAAGCGAAATCACGAACAAAGTCACCGCAAAACACAAAGTCGCGGCGGAGCAAATATCGTAAAAAATGAAACAGCGCGTTAAGAAATCGTTGATAATCGTTGCAATCGGCGTGGTGGTAAACGTCGCGCTTGCGCTCATCAAGATGTACGTCGGGCTTTCAAGCAACAGTCTTTGCATAATGCTTGACGCGATCAACAACTTTTTTGACATTTTGACGGCGATAGTGGCAGGGGTAGCGTTTTGCACGCTTCTTATCCCGCGCAGCGAAAAGGCGCCGTACGGCTACGGCAGGACGGAGTATCTTGCGGGGTTTATCGTCGCGGCGACTTCGGTCGTGGTCGGCGGGCTGTTTCTGATAAGGTCGCTTAACCGCATGGCGATGCCCGAGCCGGTATGGTTCGGTGTAAAAAGTTGCATATTGATATCGGTGACCGTGCCGGTAAAACTCGGATTGGGGCTTACCTACTATTTTGCCGACAAGAAGATGAAGTCGCCTGCGCTCAAAGCCTTGGCGATTGACAGTTTTATGGACGTCGGCATAACGGTGACTTCGGTGGTGTCGTTTGCGGTGTCTGCTCGCATCGACTACGCTGCGGACGCGATTGTCGGCATCGTCATAAGCATTGCGGTTATCGTATTTGCGATAAAGGCAGTCAGGGACAACATAAAGGCGGTTGTGTCGGGTGACGGCGCAAACGACGAGAAAGAAGCGATATACAAAGAGTGCGCAAAGGTCGGCGTGACCGTTGTGAAAACCGAACTTCACGATTACGGTTACGGCGCAAAAATCGGCGTTGTCATCGTGAAAAACGGCGACGAAAACGTATTTTCCGACATTTCCCGAAAAGTTCGCGAAAAAACAGGCGCGGAAATTAAATTTATCATTGAAACAAACGGCGAAAACGCCGAAGAACAAAACAACTGAGGTGAAGATATGAGAAAGAAGAAATTCGACGAAACGAACGACGTTTCTTTCAGCGTGGAAACAACCGAATTCGGCACGCGTGAAAAGAGAAAGAAAGAGAAAAAGGTCCTTTCGCCCGAAGAAAAGAAAAAGCGTACGATAAAAGCGCTGATTATCACGGCAAGCGTCGTGCTTGTCCTTGCGATATTCTTTGGCGGTTGCGCGATAAGTTCGGCTGTCGGCACGAAGTCGCTTATCAGGCAAGGGCAGAGTTTTGACAAAGTCGAATACACCGAGCATTCGCAACTTGTCCCGACGTTTGACGAAAGCCTCGGATACTACGTATTTACGAAGGAAGACGGCCGCGATTTCAAGGTGTTGCAGTTCACCGACGTCCATATCGGCGGCGGCGCGTTTTCGCACAAAAAGGACGCGTGGGCAATGAACGCCGTCGCGACGATGATAAGAAAAGAGCAACCCGACTTTGTCGTGGTCACGGGCGATATCGCGTACCCCGTACCTTTCCAGTCGGGCACGTTCAACAACAAAAACGCCACGATGATTTTCGCGGAAATGATGGAAACCCTCGGCGTGTACTGGACGTTCGCGTTCGGCAACCACGACACCGAATATTACAGTCGTTATTCGCGCGTGGATATCTGCAACTATTATAAGGAAAGAAATTTCAAGTATTGCTTGTTCGACGCGGGCGTTTGCGACGAAAAGGACTATATCGGCGACGACGCAATGGGCTTCGGCAATAATATGTTCGTGGTCAAAAATTCAGACGGCAGCATCAATCAGGCGCTCGTAACGTTCGACAGCCACAGCTACATCGACGGCGACTACTTCGGCGCGGCGTGGAAATACGACAATATCCACCAGTGCCAGGTCGATTGGTATACGAAAGAAATTCAAAAACTCAAAGCGGCAAACGACAATAAAGCCGTCAACAACCTTGTGTTCTTCCACATTCCGCTGCGCGAATACCGCGACGCCTGGGCGAACGTCATCGACAAAATCGGCGATGATAAAACACCGAAAGCCGGCGATATTTTTGAGTCCGAACGCGGCACGACCGAGTTTATCTACGGCACGATGGGCGAGTCCGACAAAAACAAAAACGGTCAGCGCACATACGGCGTCTTCTGCGGAATGCGTACGGACGAACTGTTCGAGGCAGGGCTTGAAAACGATATGCAGGGCGTCTTCTGCGGTCACGACCACTACAACAACTTCTCCGTAAACTACACGCCGAAGGGCGCGGATCGCTCGATACGCTTGACGTACGGCATGTCCATCGACTACCTCGCCTACGTCAGCGTCAGGGATCACGCACAACGCGGCTGCACGCAAATCTTACTGAAAGCCGATAACTCCTTTGACTGCGCCCCCAAAAACTACTATTCGGACTACAACGTGACGCCCGAAAAACCCGAAAGGAAGAAATAACTTTTTCCTCAATTCCAGACTACAAAAAGGCTTGCCACGCGGCAAGCCTTTTTCATTGCGTTGTTCGGCGTGCCGATGTCATAAAACCGTTTGTTTTTGTCTGGTATACAACAAAAACAGAAAATTTTTCATAAGCTCGTTGACAAACGGAAAGGGTGCCGATTTATAATTTATAATATACGCGCGAAGATTTTCGTCCGAGGGCGATGTTTTAACAAACGAAAAAACAATCGTGGAGTGTTTGATAACAAGTCGCGAGTTTTCGCGACATCGTTTCGGGAAAGGCAAGGGGGTATTATGCACAAAGAAAGCAAACTCGCAAAAAACAAGGCGTTCGGAATCTTTCTGATGATTCTCGGAGTGTTCGGTTTTTTGATTATCATACACAGGCTGTGCTGTTACAAGTTCGAATATGACGAAAAATTCAGCCCTGTCGATTACGGAAAATTTAATATCCTGTCTTTCTTCACAATTCAATCCAACGTGTTCGTATACGTGTATCTTATTTGCGCGGGGCTTGCGTCTCTCGGCGTCGAGGGGGCAAAGAAGGTTGCGTACAATCCGCTTGTCGGCGCAATGGCAACGACGTATATCCTTGTTACCGGGCTCGTATACACCGCGGGCATTCCCATGGGATTTACTCCGCCGTTCAAGTGGGGCGATTCCTACCACGCGATGAGCAGTTTCATTCAGGTGTATTTTCATATGATTATACCGCCGATTATGCTGATATTGTGGTTTTTCCCGTTCACGGACAGGCGCACGAATCATAAGACGGTATGGGCGTTTGCGATATATCCGTTTGTGTATTCGCTCTTTTCCATAATCCGGGGCGCGGTGGGGAAAATGCACTTTTATCCTTATCCGTTTTATCGTCCCGAATTTATATGGTCGATATTCTCAAAAGGCGACGTCAATTATCCGCTTGCGTATTTTCTGATGTTCATCGTGCTTATGGCGGGAATGTTGCTGTTTGTCGGCATAGGCAGGCTTATGATGTTCATAAACGATAAAATGATAAGTAAAACGTTTTGCCGTGGCGACGAGTGCACGGTGAGCGAACAAAGCGACGCGGACGCCGGCTAAGTATTCTGGTATTCGGTTGTTGACTTTGGGGCGAAATGGTGATATTATATCGTTGCAAAAAAGGAGAAAATATGAAAGCGGCAATTATAGGACTGGGCGTTATCGGAAAGGTTCATTACGACGTTTTGAAAAGGCAGGGTGAAGACATAGTTGCACTTTGCGACATAGATGCGGCGAAGTTGAACGGCTACGACAACGTCAAAAAATATTTCGACTACAAGAAGATGCTGGATGAAGAGAAAATCGACGTCGTGCATATTTGCACGCCGCACTATCTGCACGCCGATATGACGATATACGCGCTTGAAAGAAACGTGAACGTTTTATGCGAAAAACCGCTGTGTATAAGGAAAGAAGACGTCGCGCGGATTATCGACTCGGAAAATAAGTCCGAGGCGATGCTCGGCGTATGCCTGCAAAACAGATATAATAAATCCAGTCAATTTGTCAAAAGGTATTTTCAAGACAAAAAAGTCGATTTCGCTTTCGGCAACGTGTTGTGGCATCGCGACAAGGCGTATTATGCGTCGGGAGAATGGCGGGGTAAGAAAGAAACCGAAGGAGGCGGAGTGCTTATCAATCAGGCAATACATACGCTTGATCTGATGCAATGGATTTGCGGTGAGCCGACGAGCGTTTGCGCCAACACGTACAATTATTCGCTTAAAGACGTCATCGAGGTGGAAGACACCGCCGTCGCGCTGTTCAAAGGCGACACGGATTTTGAGTTTTTTGCCACTAATACCGCAAAAACCGATTTACCGGTCGAAATACGTTTCATTGCAGGCGGCGATATCGTTACGCTTTATCCCGACAAGGTGCTTATCAACGGCGACGTCGCCGATATCGAAAATGAAATCGAATGGAACGGGAAACGCGCCTACGGCAACGGACACGAGAAACTTATCGGTCATTTTTACGATTGCGTCGCGAAAAAAGAAAAATTTCCGATTGACGGCAGCGAAGCGGCAAAATGCGTGAAGGAAGTCCTTTCCGCGTATGAAAGCAACGGAAAATTCGTTGAAATATAAAAGAAAAATCGTTATTCAGGAAAAAACCGTAAAAACAGCCCGAGCGGGCTGTTTTTTATTGCAAATTTTGGCAATTAAGGTTGTAAACTTATCGATGCGTAAAATTGCTTCGGCGTTATGCCGAACTCGTTTTTGAACGCGCGGAAAAAGTGTGTATAATCCGAGAAACCGCATTTTGCAAACACTTCGGTTATCGGGAAGCCTTCTTCGATAAATTGTTTTGACAAGACCAGCCGTTTTTTAAGGATATATCGGTGGGGGGAAGTGTTGGTGTATTCCTTGAAAATGTGCGCGAAGTAGTATTTGTCCACGAACAACGCAGACGCGATTGCATCCAGGGAAAGATCTTGCGAGATATGTTCGGAAATATAATCAATGGCTTTTGTCACGCAGGGATTTGCTTTTCCCAATATGGTGAAATCGTCGCGGTTTTGCAAGAAATACTGTCCCAGCAACACGAGCAAAGTCTTTATGCGCTCCTCGTTTTCGATGTCCGCGCCGAAGTCGCCGGTTTGTGAAACGGAAAAACCGTCCAGAATATGGCGGATTTTGTCCGAAACCGCACTGTTGCGGATAAGAAAAGCGTTGTGTTCGTGCGCCTGCAAAAAACAGGTGTTCAGGTCGGTTTTTGCGGTTGAGATGCGTTTCAAATATCGTTGGTTGAGCCACACAACAAACCTTTCGTACGTCATGGCGGAGTCTTTGATGTCAAGCTGATGAAGCTTGTTGGGAGGAATCAACAGCACGTCGCCCGGGCGCAGGGAATACTTGCAATCTTCCACGATGTATGACGCAGAACCCTGCAAAAAGAAATAGATTTCCGAAAAATCGTGAGAATGCATTTCCACCGTTTTGAAATCCTTGTCTTTTTTGTGATGCACCTCGTAAGTCGAGTTGCTCATTTGTTGATTTTCGTATTTTGTTCCGCTCATATCTTTACAATACTCCAAAACCGCAAGATATGCAAGTAAAAAAGCAAAAAATAAAATTTACTATGCAAAAGTTGTGTGATAAAATAATTTTAATAAGGAGAAAGGAAAATGGGATTTTTTGATGAAAATCTTTTGCTGACCGGCGATACCGCGCGCGGAATTTACAAAAGCATTGCGGATTTGCCGATTATCGACTATCACTGTCATCTCAACGAAGCGGATATTAAAAACGACAAGAAGTTTTCCGACATAGGGGAACTGTGGCTTTCGGGCGACCATTACAAGTGGCGCGCGATGCGTCTTTCAGGCATTGACGAAAGTTATATCACGGGCGACCGCTCTTACGAAGAAAAGTTTTTGAAATACGCAAAGATTATGCCAAAACTTTTCGGCAATCCGCTTTATTACTGGACGCATATGGAGCTTAAACAAATTTTCGGCATTTCGGAGCCTTTGAACGAAGACAGCGCAAGTCGTATTTATGAAAAAGCAAACGAAATTCTGCAAGGGCTCAGCGTGCAAAAACTGCTTGAAAAATTCAGGGTGGAGTATATCGCAACCACCGACGATCCGTTTTCCGATTTATCTTGCCACGGCGATATAAACGGGGTGAAGGTGCGCCCGACGTTCCGTCCCGACAGATGTTTTTCGGAAGGCGTCGACAAGGTGCAACTTGAAAAGAGATTGGATTATTTCGTTTCCAAAGGCTGCAAAATCGCAGACCACGGATTCGATGATTTTTCCGACACGCAAAATATCGAATGGCTGATTGAAAAATGCTTTGAAAAGGGAGTCGTTTTGCAGCTGCATTTCGGCACTTTCCGAAACGTCAATACCGCGGCGTTTAACAAAATCGGGAAAGACAGCGGGTTTGACGTTTTCAGGGCAAGCGTTGACACCGACGCGCTTGCACGACTTCTTGACAAAATGCACACAAGACTTGGGGGTTTGCCAAAAATCATACTTTATCCGCTCAACGACGAATGTTTAAGGGCTGTTTGTGCGATTTCAGGCGCATTTCCCAACGTTATTGTCGGTGCTGCATGGTGGTTTAACGACACCGTATCGGGCATAAAAAGACAACTCGAAACCGTGTCGGAATATGCGGTTCTCGGCACGAATCTCGGCATGCTTACCGACAGCAGATCGTTCAGTTCGTACGTGCGGTTTGATTTTTACCGAAGGATACTTTCATCGTTTATCGCAGATAAGGTCGACCACGGCGAGTATGACGAAAAGTCCGCGCTCGCGTTTGCAAAAGATATTGCATACAACAACGTAAAGGAGGTTTTGGGACTGTGAAAATGACCTTCCGCTGGTATGGAGAAAACGATTGCATACCGCTAAATTACATAAAACAAATACAGGGAATGAGCGGGGTTGTGACCGCCGTTTACGACACGCCCGTCGGAGAAGTCTGGAAAGAAGAAAAACTTGAAAGGCTCAAAAATCTTGCAAACGACGCGGGGCTTGATATGGAAGTTATCGAGTCCGTCCCCGTGCACGAAGACATAAAACTCGGCAAACCTACGAGAGACAAGTATATCGAAGCGTACAAGCAAAATATCATCAACTGCGGAAAAGTCGGCGTCAGGTGCATTTGTTATAATTTTATGCCCGTGTTCGACTGGCTAAGGACAGACCTTTATTTCAAGCATAAAGACGGCTCGACGTCGCTTGCTTACGATCACGAAAAATTGCTTGCGCTCGATCCCAAAAACCTGCATTTGCCGGGCTGGGACGAAAGTTATTCATTGGTAGAACTCAATAAACTTCTGGACGAATACAAGGGAATCACGCACGAAAAGCTGTTTGAAAACCTTGTGTATTTTCTGAATGCGATTATGCCTGCCTGCGACGAAGCGGGCGTCGATATGGCGATACATCCCGACGATCCGCCGTGGGATATGTTCGGTTTGCCCAGAATTATTTGCAAAGAAGAAGACTACGATAAGTTGTTTAAGGCGGTACCGAATAAGCACAACGGAATAACGTTCTGCACGGGAAGTCTGGGTGCGGGCAGGTTCAACGATCTTCCGAAAATGGCGGCAAAATATGCAAACAGGATTTATTTCGCGCATCTTCGTCAGCTGAGATACGACGGAGAAATAAATTTTTACGAAAACGGACATCAGACCGACTGCGGAAACGTCGACGTGTACGCGATAGTCAAAGCGCTTGTCGAAAACGGGTTTGACGGATACGTTCGTCCCGACCACGGCAGAAACGTGTGGGGCGAAGACGCAAAGCCCGGATACGGACTGTTTGACAGAGCGATGGGCGCGTGTTATCTCACGGGACTGTTCGAGGCGGTTGAAAAGGATATAAAAGGAGAGAAAAAATGAAAGTTCCTTTCAAAGTAGATTTAAGTGACAAAATTGTTGCAATAACGGGCGCGGGCGGCGTGATTTGCTCGGAATTTGCCCGTGCGCTTGCGGAGTGCGGCGCAAAAGTCGCGCTTCTGGACGTAAACTTCGAGGCGGCGAAAAAAGTCGCGGACGAGATTGGCGAAAACGCGTTTGCCGTCAGGTGCAACTGCCTTGACAAAGACGAAATCCGAAAAGCCAAAGAAGAAGTTGTCAAAAAGTTCGGACAAGTCAACTTCCTTATCAACGGCGCAGGCGGAAATAATCCCAAAGCGACCACCGACAACGAAGTTATGACGGCGGATCTTGAAAGCGCGAAAGACTTTTTCGCCCTTGAAGAAAGCGGGCTTAAATTCGTGTTTGACCTTAATATTACGTCGGCGTTTCTGGTGACGCAGGTGTTTGCAAAAGACATGGTCAAAACAGGCGGAAACATCATCAATATTTCGTCGATGAATGCGTTCAGACCGCTCACCAAAATCCCTGCATATAGCGCGGCGAAAGCGGGCGTATCCAATTTTACCGAATGGCTTTCCGTGCATTTTGCGCCGTGTAATATTCGTTGCAACGCAATCGCGCCGGGATTTTTCGTGACAAATCAGAACAGGGCGCTTTTGTTCAATGCGGACGGCACGCCGACGGCAAGAACGGGCAAGATTCTGAACGCAACGCCGATGAAAAAATTCGGCGAAATAAGCGACCTTATCGGGTGTCTGTTGTGGCTTGCCGACGATAAAGCAAGCGGATTCGTAACGGGTGCGGTTATCCCCGTTGACGGCGGATTTTCGGCATACAGCGGAGTGTAATATGAAACAAGTAATTCCCGTTGTCGTCATAAACGACGAAAAAGAAACGATAGAAATTCTCTCGAAATTGAGAGAAGGCGGCATAAACTGTGCGGAAATCACCTTCCGTACGGCGTGCGCGAAAGAAGCAATCGCAATCGGCACGAAAGCCTTTGAAGATATGAATATCGGCGCGGGTACGGTTATCAACGCCGAACAGGCAAAAAGCGCGGTACAGGCGGGCGCAAAGTTCATCGTGTCCCCGGGGTTTTCCGACGAAGTGGCTCGCTATTGTACAGACGAGAAGATTCCGTATTATCCGGGGTGTGTGACTCCCACCGAGATTATGCGCGCGCTCTCGTACGGGCTGAACGTCGTTAAGTTTTTCCCGGCGGGCGTATATGGCGGTCTGAAAGCGATGAAAGCATTGTCGGCGCCGTTCCCGCAGGTCAGATTTATACCGACGGGCGGTGTGGATTTGAGCAATTTGAAAGAATACCTTGATTTCGATAAGGTGTACGCCGTCGGCGGCTCTTTTATGATGAAAGGTGATATCGTAAAAAATTGTAAGGAGATTGTAAAGATATGCGAGTTGTGACGTTTGGAGAAATAATGCTTCGTCTGGCACCCGAAAACTATTTGCGGTTCGTACAGGCGGACAGGCTTGAAGCGACTTTCGGCGGTGCGGAAGCGAACGTTGCCGTGTCGCTTGCAAATTTCGGCGACGACGTTTCGTTTGTGAGCAAACTTCCGTCCCACGAGATAGGACAAAGCGCGATAAATTCCCTTCGCAAATTCGGCGTCGGCACGTCGTTTGTCGCAAGGGGCGGCGAGCGAGTCGGCATTTATTACTGCGAAAAGGGCGCGAGCCAACGCCCGAGCAAAGTCATATACGACAGGGCGGGCAGTGCAATCGCAACCGCAACCGACGACGACTTCGACTGGGACAAAATTTTCAACGGCGCAAAATGGTTCCACTTTACGGGAATCACGCCCGCGCTTTCCGACACGCTTGCAGGCATTGTCTTGAAGGCTGTCAGAATCGCAAAAGAAAAAGGAATAACCGTGTCGTGCGACCTGAATTTCCGTAAAAAACTTTGGAGCAAGGAAAAAGCGAAAGAAGTTATGAGCGAGATTTGCAAGTACGTCGACGTGTGTATAGCAAACGAAGAAGACGCAAAAGACGTGTTCGGAATCGAGGCGGAAAACACCGATATCGAAAGCGGCAAACTTAACGAACAAGGTTACGTTTCGGTTGCGAGACAACTTGTCGATAAGTTCGGCTTTAAGGCGGTTGCAATCACGTTAAGAGAAAGCATAAGCGCAAACGACAATAATTGGTCGGGAATGCTGTACACGGACGGCAAAGCGGTGTTCAGCAGAAAATACGCAATGCATATCGTGGACAGAGTCGGCGGCGGAGACAGTTTTGGCGCAGGGCTCATTCATTCGTTGATTGCAGGCAAAAACGCGAGTGACGCGATTGAATTTGCAGTTGCCGCAAGTTGTCTGAAACACTCGATCGAGGGCGATTACAACATGGTCTCAAAAGAAGAAGTCGAAGCGCTCGCAAACGGAAACGCAAGCGGAAGGGTGCAAAGATAAAAAGGATACTATTATGAATGAAATTACAATATCAGGGTTTTATGATGAAATAAGCAGTGCGTTAAGCACTCAAATCGCTGTTTTGCACGAACTCGGCGAAACTTATATGTGCCCGAGAAACGTGGACGGCAAGAACATTGCGGACTATACGTTTGAAGAATTCAAGGAAAAGATTTTCCCCGTGTTGAAAAAGGAAGGCGTGAAGTTTTCGTCCATCGGTTCGCCGATAGGGAAAGTCGGCATAGACGACGAAGAAGGCTTTGAGAAACAAAAGAAACAACTTGCGGAACTCGTGAAAATCGCAAAACTTACGGGGTGCGAATACATCAGGGTATTCTCCTTCTTTTACGGCGAAAAAAATCCGAAAGATTGCACGGAGAAAGTTATTGCCCGCCTCAAAGAAATGCTGAAAATCGTCAAAGGCAGCGGCGTGAAACTTCTGCACGAAAACGAGAAAAAAGTTTACGGCGACGTGCCCGAAAGAGTTCTGGAAATTTACAACGCGATTAACGACGAAGATTTCGTTTTGTGTTTTGACGCAAGCAACTACGTCCAGTGCGACGTCAATCCGAAAACGGCGTTCGATATGCTGAAAGATTACGTCGTTTATTATCATATCAAAGATTGCTCGAAATACAAGGTCGAAGTCCCCGTCGGCACGGGCGAAGGGTGCTATCCGTACATTCTGGGCGAACTGAAAAAGCGGGGCTATCACGGCTTTATGACGCTTGAACCGCATACTTTCAAATACGCGATATTCAAGCCGATTGTCAATTTCGTCCCTTTTGCAGCACTTGCGATGAAAGATTATTTCAAGGCGTTCAGGCTTATCGACAAGAAAATGCACAGAAACTATTTTGCGTGCGCGACAAGAAAACAAGTTTTCTTGTGGCAATACTATAATTTGAAAAAACTACTTAAAGAGGTGGAATAATGGATAAGAAAGAAATCAGATACGGCATTGTAGGAATTGGTAAACAAGGCACGTTATACACAAAGATATTTACCAAACTCAGCGGACTTGTAAAAGGTGCAAAGCTTACGGCGGTGTGCGACATTTTACCTGAACGTCGCAAGTACGCCGAAGAAAACCTCAAAGGCGTTAAAGTCTTTGATAACTATCATGATATGTTTGCGTCGGGACTTATCGACGTCGTTATGGTCGAAACCCCGCACTATTTCCACCCGCAAATCGCAATCGACGCGATGAAAGCAGGGCTGAACGTGCTCTGCGACAAGCCTGCGGGCGTTTACACAAAACAAGTCAGAGAAATGAACGAAGAAGCGAAAAAGCATCCGGAACTGCTCTTTGGAATGATGTTCAATCAGCGCACGAATCCGTTGTACATAAAAGCCAAAGAGATTATCGACAGCGGACGTCTCGGAAAACTCACGCGTATCGTATGGATAATAACAAACTGGTATCGTCCGCGTGCGTATTATGCACAAGGCGGCTGGCGCGGCACGTGGTGGGGTGAAGGCGGCGGCGTACTTCTCAATCAATGTCCTCACCAGCTCGATTTATTCACCTGGCTTGCGGGGCTTCCCGTCAGCGTAACGGCAACGGCGTCGACCGTCGGTCGCGATATCAGCGTTGAAAACGACGTGACGGCTTATTGCAAGTTCGCAAACGGCGCAACGGGTGTGTTTATCACCTCGACTCACGACGCGCCCGGCACGAATCGCCTTGAAATCACCGGGGAAGGCGGAAAAATCGTCATTGAAAAAGGCAAACTCGTCTTCACCGAAAACGAAGAAATGGAGCCGGCTTTTTCGGAACATAACACCGTGTTTATGGGCAAGCCGAAAACAAAAAAATACAAGTATCGCGGAATCGGGCATTATCTTGCCGTCACGAAATATCCGCCTCAGCACGTCGGCATAATCAAAAACTATACCGATTATCTTCTCAAAAAGACGGACAAATTCACGGCTCCCGGCGAACAGGGCATCGTCGGACTTACTTTCTCCAATGCAATCCACCTTGCAAGCTGGACGCATAAGGAAGTACAGATTCCGTTTGATGAAGATCTGTATATCAGCGAGCTTGAAAAACGCAAGGAAGCCGAAAAAGAAAACGGCAAAAAATAATCAAAATACACAAAAAAGGGAGTTATTATGAGCGATATTTCAAACGTCGCACAGGCGACGGAACAAAGTTTCATTTCGCGCACGAGCGGGCTCAAAAGCAAGGATTATATCGGGTACGCGATGGGCGATACGGCGTGTTGTCTCGTTTTCGGGCTGGTCACGTCGTTCTTGCAAAAATTTTACACCGACATTTTCAGTTTAAGCCCGTTGTTCATCATGCTTATGTTCATCGGCGCGAGAGTCTGGGACGCAATCAACGATCCCGTTATGGGAAGATTGTGCGACACAATCAAACTTTCCAAATGGGGAAGATATCGTCCGTGGTTCTTATGGGCAGCGGGTCCGTTGATTATTTCGACGGTGCTGATGTTCATCAAATGGCCGGGGCTTACGGGCGAAGAAAACTACGTCGGTACCTGCATTTATGCAACGGTTACATACGTGATGTTCGGCATGAGTTACACGATGCTCCAGATTCCGTACGGCGGACTTGCGTCGGTCGTTACGACAGACGAGAAAGAGCGCACGAAACTTTCGGTGTTCCGTTCAATCGGGGCGGGCGTCGGAAGTATCCCTGCGGTGCTTATCGCGTCGTTTTGTTACAAAAAAATCGGCGTCAACGAACAGACGGGCAGAGTTATTTCCGAGATGCAGTATAAGCCGGTAATAATCGGCGTCGTAATCGTGTCACTGGTTGCGCTTGTTATGCTTATCCTTGCTTTTATGATGAACAAGGAAAGAGTCATCGCTCAGCCCAAAGAAAAAGTCGCAAAAGGTGAGACGAAACAAATCGTAAAAGGCCTGTTCAAAAACAGGGCGTTTCTGGCGGTCAGCGTGGCAAGTATGCTGTTGCTTGCAGGACAAATGTTCACGCAAAGTTTTTATTTGTACCTGTTCGACGACTATTTCGGAAAGCCTTGGATGAACCTTGTTTCTACTGCCTGCACGTACGCACCCATGGTCATATTCATGTTCTTCACACCGAAACTCGTCAGAAAATTCGGCAAAAAAGAACTTTGCGGAATAGGTATGATTATCGCGGCGGTTGCAAACCTCGGAATGTTTGCTTTGCGCTCGGTTAACCCGAACATTTTGGCGTATCTGTTCCTGGTGCTTTGCTTTGCAAGCGGATGCGGACTTACTTTCATCATTTTGCAGGTCTGGTCAATGGCAACCGACGCAATCGACGATATCGAGGTCAAAACGGGACGTCGTGACGACGGCACCGCCTATGCGTTCTTTATGTTTTTCAGAAAGCTCGGGCAGGTCATCGCGGCAATCGCCGTAAACGGCGCGCTTCTCGGCATGCATTACGACTATACGAAAGGTGCGGTTCAAACCACGAAAAACCTTGAAATAATGTACGATATGGCAACCATTATCCCGGCGGTGCTTTTTGGAATTATGGCTGTCGTGTTGCTTGTATGGTATCCGCTTTCCAAAAAGAAAGTTGCCGATCTTCAAATTGCAAAAGAAGAACATCTCAAAAACGCATTCGAAAGCAACGCGATTGCAATCGACAATACAAGAGGCATAGAAACCCTTGGAGAATCGTGCGCGCAACTTGAAGAAGAAGCCGAAGAAACGACTGATACAAAAATAGATTAAATTGCACAAAATGGCATTTACAATGATAATAGCGAGGGATAAAATATGAAATACGGCATACAATTATTTTCTTTAAGAAAGTATCTGAAAGACGAAAAAGGATACGAGCAAGTGTTTAAGCGCACGAAAGAAACGGGCGCGCAAGTGGTGCAGCTGTCCGGCGGAAAACCCGTCGCACCCGAATATATCAGGTCGCTTTCGGACAAGTACGACCTGCCGGTCTGCATAACTCACGATAACTTCGACAGGCTTGAAAACGACCTTGACGCACTTATCGCCGAGCACAGGATTTACGGTTGCAATCGTATGGGCGTCGGCATGATGCCCAAAAAGTTCCGCACCGGAAAACTTGAAGATCTGGACAAATTTATCTCCTTTCTTAATTCCGCCGCGCAGAAGCTTGCGGGAGAGGGTATGACGATTGCTTATCATAATCACTGGTTTGAATTCGACGAAATCGACGGCAAGGTTATATACGACTATATAATCGAACATACCGATCCGCGCGTGGAGTTTATTCCCGATACGTACTGGATAAGATTTGCAGGAAAGGACGTTGAAGAGTATCTTGAAAAGTTGAAAGGCAGGGTGAATACGCTCCATCTCAAAGACTACAAAAACAAAATTTTCAGAGCGGTGGGGAAGGGCACGCTCGATTTTAAGAGCATACTCGAAACAGCCGAAAAATGCGGGGTGCAGAACGCCGTCGTAGAGCTTGATTTTTCGCCGAATCCGTATAAGAGCGTCGAGTTTTCGATGAATACGTTAAAGAGGATTGCAAATGCAAACTAAAACGATAGCAACGCCTTGCGGCAACGTTATCGGCGAAATTACATCGTACGGATTGCGGTTCAGAGGTATAAAATACGCAACAGCCGGACGCTTTGAAATGCCCGCCGAAGTCAGGTCTTTCGGCGGTGATTTCGACGCGACAAAACAAGGCGTATGCTGTCCGCAAATGCGCGCGTTCTGGAACGAAGAACACAGATTTTATTATCAGGAGTTCAGGAAAGGAAAAGAGTTTACTTACAGCGAAGATTGCCTTATCCTTGACGTTCATGCGCCCGACAACGCCAAAAACTGTCCCGTGATCGTGTTTATTCACGGCGGAAGTTTCACGGGCGGCAGCATAAATGAGATGCAGTTCAACGGCTCGGCGTACACGAAGCGTGGCGTGATTTTCATTGCGATAAACTATCGCCTCAACGTGTTCGGCTTTTTTGCCGATGGTGTGCATTGCAAAGGCAATCTCGGATTGTACGATCAATACACCGCTATCGAGTGGATCAGACACAACGTCAGTGCTTTCGGCGGCGATCCCGACAACATTACTCTTATGGGGCAAAGCGCAGGCGCGATGAGCATACAAACGTTGATTTGCTCGGACTATCTCAAAGGCAAAGTCAAGGGCGCAATTATGTTGTCCGGCGGCGGAAAACGCACGGCGATACTCCCGTTGTCAAAGCCGAACGCGCGATATTGGAAAAAACTCGTGAAAGAAAGCGGAGCAAGCTCTTTTGACGAGTTCAAAACACTGCCCGTAGAGCAGGTCTGGACGGCGTGGAAAACAAAACATACGCTCGGGAAAGCGCTTTGTACAAAGCCCGTGATCGACAACGAATTGGTCAAAAACGCAAAGTACGACACAGACGTCCCGATAATCTTCGGAACAGTCAAAAAGGACTTATTACCGCCCGTGCTCAATCATATGGCAAGAACGTTTGCAAGAAAACAAAAAAGAAAAAATGCGCCGTGTTACGTGTTTTCGCTCATGCGGCTGTTGCCACCCGATAACGCCTCATTCCATTCCTGCGATCTTTGGTATGCGCTCGGCTCGCTCGGGGATTCTTTACGTCCTTTCACGCAAGCCGATTACGACTTGTCCGACGAAATGGTTGACAGATTTTCCGCTTTTGCCAAATCGCAAAATCCTAACGTCGACGGCAAACCGCAATGGAACGTCTATTCATCAAAACCCGATATCAAAGTTTTCAAATAAATCAAAATATGCATTTCAACCGCCGAACGCCCACCGTTCGGTTGGGTTCTCGCCCATAAATTGTCCCATACAACAAAAACAGCACATCATCTTGATGCGCTTTTTTTAAAATATGGGGACCCCGCGGGATACTTTGTACCCGTGGGGATAAGGAATAAACAAGCATAAGACAAACAAACAAATAAAATGCGTTTGTTTGGTCAAAAGCGCAGTTTATGACGTGGGACAACAGGGCGTGCTCGGCATAGTGCAAATCGAGGATAAACAGCAAAGCGACGCAAAGTGTCTGCAAAGTTAGACACGGTGCATAACGCAAGCGTTTGCAAGCAACCGCCGAACGCCCACCGTTCGGTTGGGTTCTCGCCCATAAATTGTCCCATACAACAAAAACAGCACATCATCTTGATGCGCTTTTTTGTTGGTGGGGACAACAGGGCTCGAACCTGTGACCCCGTGCTTGTAAGGCACGTGCTCTCCCAGCTGAGCTATACCCCCAACTTGTGGTGACCCCTACGGGGTTCGAACCCATGTTACCGCCGTGAAAGGGCGATGTCTTAACCACTTGACCAAGGGGCCACGAAATTAGGCGATTTGTTTCACAAATGTTTTGTTTCGGCGTTTTGCGTTTACGCGAAGACGGCGTAAAGAAAACATAGGGCGGGCAAAGCGCAGGCTTTGACCGGCTTCTTGGAAAGCGCTGAAGGCGATTACCAAGGGGGAAACAATAAAACAAATGTTTTGTTTCGGCGTTTTGCGTTTACGCGAAGACGGCGTAAAGAAACAAACCTTTCGTAACGTTAAAGGATAGCTCAGTTTTCAAGGAACGTGTGTTTTTTAATTTCTCCCGTCGTCGGTAAGCCGCGATGCGTCTTTCCGCCTATGGGGATGTATATATCGTAAATTGCAAATGCTTCGCATTTTCTCGTTTTTATTAAAAACGCTTTTGAAAGTGAACTTTCAACGTGTTTTCAATAAACCCGACACCTTGCGGTGTTGCAATTTACGTTGTGTACATTTGGTAGCGGCGGTCGGATTCGAACCAACGACCTGCCGGGTATGAACCGGCCGCTATAACCATCTAAGCTACGCCGCCAAGTTGGTTGCGGGGGTGGGACTTGAACCACACGACCTTCGGGTTATGAGCCCGATGAGCTACCGACTGCTCTACCCCGCGCCGTTTGCATAAAAATCAAATGCTTAATTAGTTTATCTTATAATTGAATGTTTGTCAAACGAAAATAAGAAAAAAGGAATAAAAAATTCGTGAAAGACCGTGCAAAGGGGCGAAAAACGTGCAAACAGGGGAGAATAGTTGCCAAAAACGGTCAAAACATATACAATAAAAGCATGAAAAAGGTGATTTCTGTCGCGCTTGTCGCGATACTTATTGTAACAACCGCGCTGACTTTTACGGGCTGCATATTCAATACCGGCGCAGAGAAAGAAGTTTACGGGGTGTACGGAGTCGACCGTATGTTTTACAATTCGTACGACGGAAAAACGTATAATTACGCCGACAAATTCGACTACTATCTTCTTGTATTGTATAAGGGTGGCGAAAGCGAAAAGACGGGCAAGGTGATCTTAAAACCCGTCGGCGGCGAAGAAACCTCGTACGACGTTCACTTCACGCTGGAATTCGACGCGGAAAAAAGTAAGGTCGTGAAGAAGGTAATCATCAAGGATTTCCGACTGCCGACGTATGGTGTCTCGACGGGCACGCTGTCTTTTGCAGAGCCTGCGGAAGCAAATTTCATGCTGTATCCGAAGCGCGAAGACCTGACGTATAGAATTACTCCGTCGAAAATCGAAGACGGCAAATGGAAGTTCAGCAAAAACCTTTTGGAATTTAACAAAATTTCAAGTAGGACGACCGACAAGAAAATCGAACGCGCAAAGAGTAAACAAACTAATTCCCGCGAAAAACGCGGCAGTACCTCAGATTGATCAAAAACCGCTTAACCGCGATTTTTTAATAAAGGAGAATTATGAACGTAAAAAGAACGATTGCGATTATCCTTATATTGTCGATAATTGTCGTGGCGGTGTTCGCGCTTTCGGGCTGCAACATCACGAACGACGGCTCGGAAGACGAACTCAAAGGCATTTACGGCGTAACGACGATGTATTATAAGTCGTATGAAGGAAAGAAGTACAACGTGTCCGGGCAATACGAATATTTTCTGCTGGTCTTGAACGGCGACGAAGGGAGAACGGGCAAGGTCATAATGAAGCGCGACGGCGACGCAGAATATTCATACGATATCACTTATACGCCGAAGTTCAACTCGGACGGCAAAACGATATGGAGCATTACCGTCAACGATTTCCGTCTGCCGGAATACGAGGACGAAACGGGCGCGGTGCGCTATTCCGATCCGTCCCAAAGGGAGTTCCGTTTTTATCCGATGCACGAAACGTTCACGTTCAGCCTTACGCTTTCACAAATGGGCGACGATAACCGGGTGAAATTCAACAAAAACTACTTTGCGCTGCACAAGATTGCAAAAAAGACAACCGAAGCGAAAATCAAGTCCGCAAAAGAACAGCAACAAAGGACGCGGGAAGCGCGTTCGCACGAGGTTGACGAGGAGAGAACTTTCGGCACGTACGGCGTGAACGAAATGTATTATATTTCGAAAGACGGCAAAAAACACAACGTTTCGGGCGAGTTCGAGTACTTCATCGTTGCGTTGAACGAAAGCGACGGCAAAACCGGGCAGGTCATAATGAAGCGTGACGGAAAGGAAGAAGAAAAGTACGACGTCACGTTCACGATGACATACGGCGAAGATTCGTCGGGCGATATTTACGTGCAATACGTGAAGATTTCGGGGTTCAGACTTCCCGAGTATGAAGAAACCGGAGCGGTGACTTTCGGCGCGCCGCAGGACGTAACTTTCGTTCACGATATCACGAAAAAGGTAACGCTGACATATAAGGACGAGACGGGCAACAACGTTATGACTTTCGAAAGAACATACGTAAACGTATCGAATATCAGTATCGAACAAACGAAATCGCAGCAAAGACAATCGCAGGAAGCCCGCGGACAATAAACAAAAAAACGTAATAAAAAAAGACTTGCAACCGTCTGCTGCAAGTCTTTTCTTTTTGATTTGATTTTTTCAGTCGATTTTGTCGGCGTTCGAGTTGTTGTCGTCGGACGAAGAATTGTCGTCGGACGAATCCGTGCTGTCTTCAAGGGCGTACAGTTTCATTTCCTTGAAGTCGAACCAGTAAATCTTGTCTTGAAGGGCGATTGTTACGAAGTCGATGACCGCGATAACCCACCAGCCGCAGAAGATAAGAAGAACGACGGAAAGAACCGCGCCGATCGTATCTTTTTTCACGATGCTTTTCGAAAGGCGATAAAGATTCGTGGGGATTGCCCAAAGGAAATTGAGAAGGAACTTGACCCATTTGCCGAGCCCTTCGTATGATTTGATATAATTTTTTGCGAAGTCTTGCATAAAAAACCTCCAAACATTTTTTTCGAAAGGAATAATAACACCGTAATACTTAAAAGTCAACGGTTACGGCAAAATAATTTCGTCGTCGCTTAAAGATTGTATGGAAGAAAAGTCGTAATTATTCGTTTCAACGTCGGGAAGAGACGACTTTTGTTTTTTCGTCGGCCACTCGGCAATAAGGATAGCCGCCGTCATTCCGATTATCGAAAGGGCGAGATACCAGGTGAACTTGTCGCCGCCCAGAATCACCGCAAACACCGCGCCCAGCGTGCTTTCAAACGACAAAACAAGCGAAACTTTCGACGCGTCGATTGTCTTTTGCGCGCGCGTCTGAACAATATAAGCAAACGCCGTATTCAACACGCACAGGGTGAAAAGCGGAAGGATAATGGATTTAGGGAAAGAGCAATTCAGCATTGCTTTGCCGTCGACGATAAATCCGACGACGAAAAACAAAACGGCGGCGGTCAGCATTTGTACAAAGGTCAGCGCGCCCGCGGGCGTGGACTTCGTCGCTTTGTCAAGGACAAGATAATGGACGGCAAACCCCACAGCGCAGAAAAACGCGAGCAGGTCGCCGAAGTTCAGTTTCGACAAGCCGCCGAAAGCCAGACACGCAATGCTTGCGAAGCCCAGAAATCCCGCGACGAATGCGCGGATCGGCGGACGTTTTTTGTGCGCCGCCCAAATAAAAAACGGCACCATCACGACGTAAAGCCCCGTCATCAAAGATGTGTTTGTCGCTGACGTGTAAACCATTGAATAAGTCTGACAGCCAAAGCTGAAAACAATAAGCGTTCCTGCCAAAACGCCACTTAAACACTGCTTTATATTAAGTTTAACTACCTGTTTGAAAAATATAATGAAAGTTATGAGCGCGGCGACGGAAAAACGCAACACGTTCATAAGCGACGGCGAAACATACGGCAACACCTGTTTCGTGAATACAAAGCCCAAGCCCCAGACGACGGTGACCAAAGCAAGCAAGAAATATAAAAACAAGTTTTTACGCTTTTGCACTTTTCTACCTTCTCCGACGGGCTGCCTCGCCAAGGAGCGTTAAGAAAACCATTACGATTATATCATATTATAAAAAAAACACAACTTTTTTGTCGGGGAACGCGGTTTTTTTTGTGCAATCTGTTGAAAGCCGCCGCTTTATTTGATAATATATAGTTATAATAAATTATCCTTAAAAAGAGGTAAAATTATGGAAATCAAAAAGTGTTGGTACAAGGAAATGACCGTTTACCAGATCTGGCCCAGAAGTTTCAAGGACGGCAACGGCGACGGTATCGGCGACCTGAAAGGCGTGCTGGAAAAGCTTGATTATCTGAAATGGCTGGGTATTGACGCCATCTGGTTTTCGCCCGTTTACAAAAGTCCGCAATGCGACTTCGGATACGACATTGCCGATTATCGCAACATCGCGCCCGAATACGGCACCCTTGACGACTTCAAGGCGGTGCTGAAAGGATGCAAGGAAAGGGGCATAAAAGTCATAATGGACCTTGTCGTCAACCACACGTCGACCGAACACGAATGGTTCCAGAAATCCCGCATGGGCGGCGACGACAACCCGTATAAGGATTATTATTTCTGGCGCAAAGGCACGGGAAAGGACGGGAAAGGTTATCCCAACAACTGGACGTCATCGTTCCCCGGCCCTGCCTGGACGTGGGATGACGAAAGGAAAGAATATTATCTGCACCTGTTCGCCGTCGGACAGCCCGACCTGAATCACGATAATCCGAAAGTAAGACAGGAAGTCATCGACATTTACAAATACTGGCTCGATATGGGCGTGGACGGTTTCCGCGAAGACGTCATCACTTATATCAGCAAGGAAAAAGGGCTGCCGAACGGCAATCCGCTTTCACCCGTCATGCGCGGCACGACGCACTATAACAGGGGACCGCACCTTCACGAATATCTGCAACAGTTCAAAAACGAAGGCTGGGGCAAATACGACTGCATGACCGTCGGAGAAGCGCCCGGAATGACGCCCGATATCGCTCTCGAATTCATAAAAGAAGGCGACAAACAAGACCTTAATATGATGTTCCATTTCCAGCATATGGAAGCGGACTGCATCGGCAACGCCTGCGTGCACACGGGATTCAAACTCAAAAAACTTAAAAAAGTCATGTCGACGTGGCAGGACAAAATGTACGGCGTCGCGTGGAACGCAAACTATATGGAAAACCACGACCAACCCCGTTCGGTTTCCCGTTTCGGCGACGAAAAGAGATATCACGACTTGTCGGCGAAAGTGCTTGCAAACTCGTATTTCTTCCTGTCGGGCACGCCGTTTGTGTATCAGGGACAGGAAATCGGCATGACCAGCATATACCTTAAAAACATGCGCGATTACGTGGACGTTGCGGCGTTCTGCACGCACGACATAATGAAAAAACTCGGTCTTCCCGAAAAGCTTGCGATGAAAATGCTTGCATACGGCAGCCGCGACAATGCCCGCACCCCCGTACAATGGACGGACGGCAAGTGCGCCGGGTTCACGACGGCAGACCGCGCCTGGTTCCATATCAACAAAAACTATAAGGATATCAACGTCGAAAGCCAGATTGACGACGAAAACAGCGTCCTTAACTACTATCGCGAACTTATCAGGATAAGAAAAGAAAACCCGATTATAATCTACGGCGACTACAAGTTGCATTATAAAAACAGCAAAAACCTGTGGGTTTACGAAAGGAATTACGAAGGGAAACGTATGCTTGTCGTGCTGAATTTCTCGGACAAAGCGGTCAGATTCAAGGCGCCCGAAGGCTTCGACCTTGAAAAGGGCAAGTTACTTATTGGAAACTACAAGGACAACAAAGTGGTAAACAACGGCTTTGTTACCCGTCCGTGGGAAGCAAGGACGTATATCTTCGGATAAACGGCAAAAAACAAAAATGCGGGGGCTTTTCGGAGTCCCCTTTTGTATTTTTAAGATTATTTTGAAAAAAAGTTGGAAATTTTCAAGAGATAATCCGTATATAAAGTAGAGTCATGTTGAAAGAAAAGGTAGCGCGCGCTATCAGACAACTTAAAAAGGGCAAAACCGAGTATTTTGACGAGATTTACGATTTGACAAGGGCGTCGGTGTATTACGTGATACGCGGCGTGTTGAAGGACAACTATCTTGTCGAGGACGCAATGCAGGAAACGTACGTCGCTTTTCTGAACTCGATTGCGAAAATCGACGATGAGCAAAACCCGCTTTCGTACCTTTTGCAAATCGCGAAAAACAAGGCGCTGGACGAGGCGCGGCGTAAGACACGGGCGGCGGGCGCAAATATCGACGACGTCGAAATCGCGACAAGCGACGTGACCGTTTCGGATCTTCCGCTTCTCGAACACGCAAGGCAGAATTTAAGCGACGACGAATTCCGCATACTGGAACTCACGACGATTTACGGATACCGCCGCGTTGAGGTCGCAAAAATGCTTGGCGAACCCATATCCACGATAAACTGGAAATATAACAAGTTAATCAAAAAAGTCAAAACGTTTTACGGCGAGGTTTATAATGAAAAATAAAAACAAGATTATAAACGAATTATACGAAAAGTCCCCCGACGTTAGAGAGAGAATCAGGAAAGACGTCGATTTTTCGCAGTTTGAAAAGAAGAACGCGTCCGCCGCAAAATCGTCAAACGGGTTCAAGTGGGCGACGGCAGTCTTGTCTGTCGCGCTTATCGCGATGATTGCGGTGCTTGCACCGATTATCGCAAAAACGTCCAAGCCCGGAAAATCCGGAAAAACCCCCGGCGTTTCGTACGCTTCGGACTACGTCGTGTTTATCGACGTCAACCCGTCCGTAAGGCTCGACGTGTCCGGTGGAGACGTCGTTACCGCGCAAAAAGGCATGAACAAAGACGGCGTGGTTTTACTTTATCAGGAAAACCTTGTCGGCAAAAACATCGACGAAGCGGCAACTTATCTCATTGAAAAAATGGACGAGGCGGGGCTCGTGAAGGATAAAGGCAAAGTCAGAATTTCCGTCGCCGACAAAAAAACGGGCAAGCGCATCGACGAAAAACAGCGTCACGCCGTAGATGTCGTCAACAACCTGTTCCAAAACAAAAACAAGGACGTTTCCGCAATGATTTTAAGCGATAATGAAATCGACGCCATCGAGGATTATTACGACAACAATAACGTCGGCGAGTACGAAAAGCAGATGGTTGAAGAGTTCAAGGCGAAATTACTGCTTGCAATCGACAAAAAAATCGGGCGCATTGACGAACTTCTTAATATATTGAAACCGTGGGAAAAAGACGAGCGCAAGGTGAAAAATCTTGACCAAAACGACGCGGAAAAAGCCGCGCTTGAAGCAATCAAGGTTTATTGCGCCGACTATAAGGTGAATTACCACGAGGTCGCCAACGACGAAATCGCCGAATTTTGCGATGACCTTGTCGAAAAAAAGAAAGACCTTCAAGAGTGTATCGACGACATCAACAATCCCGACGGCGACGACTCCTACGGAGAGATCCTGTCCGACCTTCTGGAAATCGTCAAGGAAGAACTTTTTGAACAAGAAGATTAAGAATTTTCAAAAACGTTAGAATTTTTTAAGGGCTTGTCCGTATATTAAGTAGAATAAACAGGAGGTAACCCCTTATGAAAAAGAAAATAATATCAATAGTATGTGCGCTCGCTCTTGTCGGAACGATGACGGCTGCGCTCACGGCGTGCGACGTCAAAGGCGGCGGCGGTAACGCGGAGAAAGTCAAAGTCGACGCAAAAGACGTATACGCGCTTTCCGCGCTGACCGGTGCGGAATATCTTGATCAGACCGAAAGCGGCGCAACCGGCGCGGCGGAAACGACCCGTCCAGGGGTCATAACCGACGCGGACGTAAGCGGCATCAAAGACTGTCTTAACATGTTCGACGACATTATCTCGGGTGGCGGCATCACGCAAACCGTTGAAAAGAACGAAGACGTCGAAGGGCTTTATAAAGATTATCCTTTCGTCATGACGGTCACCGTCGGCAACACCGGCATCACCGCAAAAATGTATTATAAGGAAGTAAACACCGTCACCGAAACCGAAATCGACGACGGCGAGGAAGAAACCGAAGTGTCCACGACTTTGTCTGGCGTGATGGTCTTTGACGGCAAAGAGTTTGAAGTAAGCGGCAAGAAAGAAATCGAAACCGAAGGCGACGAAAAAGAAACTTCCATCGAATTCACCACCAAAAGCACGACGAATCCCTTGAACTACGTCAAAATCAAACAATCCGTAGAAGTTGAAAACGGCGCTCAGGAAGTCGAATACGAATACGAAATCTACGAAAACGGCGAGAAGGCGCGCGAATTCAAGCTTGAAGTCGAAGACGAAAACGGCAAAACCGAAGTCACTTTCAAAATGGAAATCGAAAACGCCCCCGAAGAAACCGAATATAAAATCATCAAAGGCGACGTGGACGGAAAATTCAAAATCAAGTACGAAAAGGGCAAAGAAAAAGGCTTTATCACCGTTGAAGCGGTTGAAGGCGGCTATAAACTCACCTACAACAACGGCTACTTCGAAGTCATTTAATAAAACATAAGTCATTTAATAAAACATAATTTTCCTTATCATTTATCCCTAAAACAAAAACAAAACCCTGCGGTGCAGGGTTTTGTTTTTCAATGCAAGTTAGATTTTGGTTGACGCCAAAGAAAAGGGGAATCCATAACTTGCCCGATGGGCAAATTTCATCGGCGGGGCGATTTCAGTCGGTTGGAAAACGGATTTCACAAATTCGCAACGGCGAATTTATTTCAGTGTAACGCCCGCGTTACATCTTGTCGGGGGCGGCGATGCCAAGAAGCGTCAAGCCCGTTTTGATGACTTGTTTCGTCGCTTTTGTGAGCAGGAGCATTGCGTTTCTTTGCGGTTCTGCCGCGTCGATAATGCGGTGCTCGAAGTAGAACTTGTTGTATGCCTGACATACCGCCATCACCGCGCGCGAGATATAGCACGGCTCGTACTTTTCGGCGGCGTCTTTGACTGCGTCGGGGAATGCCGCGATCGCTTTCACGACGGCGTTCGCTTCCGCGTTGTCAAGGGCGGAGTAATCGACGTCCTTTGTGATTTCCGCACGGCTTAAAACGCTTGTGCAGCGCGCATGAGTATATTGTACGTACGGTCCCGTTTCGCCCTCGAACGACAGCACGCGGTCGTAACTGAAAACGACGTCTTTTATGCGGTTGTTGTAAAGGGCGGAGAACACCACCGCGCCAACGCCGATATCTTCGGCAACCGTCGCTTTGTCGTCAAGACCTTTCGATTTTTCGTCCAGAATTGCGCGGGCTTTTTCCACGGTTTTGTTGAGGACGTCTTCCAAAAACACGACCTTTCCTTCGCGGGTGCTCATTGCGCCGTCTTCCATCGAAACCATACCGAAAGCGACGTGCTCCAAATCCTTGTACCAGTCGTAACCCATAAGTTCAACGACCTTAAACCACTGCTTAAAGTGCAGATTCTGCTGATAAGCCACAACGTACAGGCATTTATAAAAGTCGTAAGTTTTCTTGCGATAAAACGCCGCGGCAAGGTCGCGCGTGGCGTAAAGCGTCGCGCCGTCCGCCTTTAAGATCAAACACGGCGGCATATTGTATGCGGACAAATCCACAACCTTTGCGCCCTCGCTGTCTTTGAGCAATCCTTTTGCGTTAAGTTCGTCGATGACGGGCTGCATTTTGTCGTTGTAAAAGCTTTCGCCGGCGTAACTGTCGAAGGTGACTTTCAGACGTTTGTACGTTCTGTTTACTTCCTTCATCGTGATGTCTTTGAACCAGTTGAACAGGGCAAGCGCGTCTTTGTCGCCGTCCTCGATAAGTTTGAAGTAACGTCTTGCCTCGTCGTTCAGCGAGTCGTCCTTTTCGGCTTCTTTGTGGAAGCGGACGTAAATATCGAGAAGGGCGCGGATACCGCGTTTTTCGATGTCGTCTTTGTCGCCCCAGAGTTTGTATGCGACGATAAGTTTGCCGAACTGCGTGCCCCAGTCGCCAAGGTGATTTATGCCGACCGCGCGGTAGCCCAAGAAGTTGAACGTGCGATAAAGCGCCGCGCCGATGACCGTCGTCATAAGATGGCCGATGTGGAAAGGCTTTGCGATGTTGATGGACGAATAGTCGATGCAGACGGTTTTGCCCGCGCCGACGTCGGACGCGCCGTACCTGTCGCCTTCCGCGGCGACTTTGTCCAGAATTATTTTGTTGTACGCGCTTTTGTTAAGGTAAAAGTTGAGATATCCGTTTTTCGCCTCGACCTTATCGACAAATTTCGCAAGCGACGCAAGATAAAAGAAAGCGTCGGCGCGTTTTTTCGGCTCGGACTGACTGACGTCGTCAAAGAGTTTTTCAAAAGGCTTTCCGAGTGAGGAAAACTCCGCGCGGAAATCGTCCTTTTCGTTTTCGGGCAAAAGATCGAGCAAAGAAGATTTGCTTTTTACCGACTCTCGCACGGCGGAAATCCTTTCGTGAATGCGGTTTATGCGTTTGAGTTTTGCGACGATATCGCTTGCAAGGTCTTCGGCGATTTTGTCGGGTGCTTTCCTTAACACCCTTGCGAAACGGAAGCACGGCAAGGAATAGTCGCCGTTGCCGCTTTCTTTGGGCACCGCAATAAGGGATTCGACGTCCTGCCGGTCGACGCCGTCGATGTTGATAAGTTGCGAAATCTCGTGTTTGTAATCCATAAGTTGCCTTTTTATTTGCTTTTATGCTTAAATAGTTTAAGTTATTTTATCATAGCAATTATATTTTGTAAACCAAAGTGCCGCCTTTCTCTTTACTACAAAATAAAAATGTTGTATTATATTTTCGACAAAAACAAGAGGTGTGATATGAAATTAGGCGTAGTCGGGCTCCCCAACGTCGGGAAAAGCACGTTGTTCAACGCAATTACAAACGCAGGCGCGATGAGCGCGAATTATCCTTTTTGCACGATAGAGCCGAACGTGGGCGTCGTCGCGGTGCCGGACGAAAGGCTTGAAAAACTCGCGACGCTTTACAACAGCAAAAAAATCACCCCCGCAACCGTGGAATTCGTGGATATCGCGGGGCTTGTCAAGGGCGCGTCGAAAGGCGAAGGTCTTGGCAATAAATTCCTGTCGCACATCAGGGAAGTGGACGCGATCGTGCACGTCGTAAGGTGCTTCGACGACGAAAACGTAACGCACGTTTCCGGTAAGGTCGATCCCGTCGACGATATCGAAACCATAAATCTGGAACTTATTTTCGCCGATATGGAAACGGTGGAACGCCGCATCGCAAAAGCGCAATCTATGGCAAAGGGCGGTGACAAAAAGTTTATCGAAGAGGCAAATCTTTTAACCCGCATTTATAAATGGCTTGAAAGCGGCAAACCCGTAAGGACGATGGAACTGTCCGACGACGAAAAGGAACTTGTGAAATCCTTTTTCCTGCTCACCGACAAACCCGTCATTTACTGCGCGAACGTGTCCGAAGACCAGACCGGCGGAAACGAATATACGAAAGCCGTCGAAGAATACGCAAAGGCGGAAGGCAGCGAAGTCGTCGTGATTTCCGCAAAGATCGAGGAAGAACTTGCAAGCCTTTCCGACGACGAAAGAAAAGCCTTCCTTGATGACCTCGGAATCGAAGAAGGCGCGCTTCCGAAACTTATCACGGCGTGCTATAAACTCCTTGGTCTTATCAGTTATCTGACCGCCGGCGAAAAGGAAGTCAGGGCGTGGACGATCGAGCGCGGAACGAAAGCGCCGCAAGCGGCAGGGAAAATCCATTCCGACTTTGAAAAGGGGTTTATCCGTGCGGAAATAGTAGATTATCCTACGCTTTTGGAACTTGGCAGTTTCAACGCCGCCAAAGAAAAAGGCAAGGTGAGAAGCGAAGGAAAGGACTACGTAATGCAACCCGACGACGTGGTTTTGTTCCGCTTTAACGTATAATTTTTTCAAAATCCGAAACAATGAAAATCAAGACGCTCCCGAGATTTCGGGGGCGTTTGTTTTTTGAAAAAGAAAAAATCCTTTCGATTTTTGTTTACTTATTATATTTACTTTGTTATAATCTTTTATATATTTTTTCAAACGAGGTATTTCCTATATGAACATGCTCGAAGTCGAAGCAAAATGGAATAAAAAATGGGAAGAGGAAAAAACCTATAAGTTCGATCCGTCGAGAATCGACAAGAAGTATTACGTCCTTGAAATGTTTTCGTATCCGTCGGGCGCAAAGCTGCACGTCGGACACTGGTTCAACTACGGACCGTCGGACAGTTTCGCGCGCTTTAAGCGTATGCAGGGCTACGAAGTGTTCCAGCCGATGGGATTCGACGCGTTCGGTCTGCCTGCCGAAAACTACGCGATAAAAACGGGTATTCATCCCAAAGACAGCACCATGAAAAACATCGCGACGATGGAAAAACAGCTTAAAAACATCGGCGCGACATACGATTGGGATTACGAGGTCGTCACGTGCGATCCGAAGTATTATAAATGGACGCAATGGCTGTTTTTGCAAATGTATAAGCATGACCTGGCGTACAGAAAGGAAGCGCCGGTCAACTGGTGCCCGTCCTGCCAGACCGTTCTTGCGAACGAGCAGGTCGTCGACGGTTGCTGCGAAAGATGCGGCACGACGGTTGTCCGTAAAAATCTGACGCAATGGTTCTTCCGCATCACGAAATACGCCGAAGAACTTTTGAACGACATCGACAAACTCGACTGGCCCGAAAAAACCAAACTTATGCAAAAACACTGGATCGGTAAATCCACGGGCGGTGAAATCGAGTTCCAAGTGAAAGACAAGGAGGTCAGTTTCCGCGTGTTCACGACGCGCGCCGACACGATTTTCGGTATCACGTACGTCGTTCTCGCGCCCGAAAGCCCGCTTGTCGATAAGGTCGTCACCGAAGAAAACAAACAGATTGTCGAAGACTATAAATTGCAGTGCAGCAAAATTAACGAGATTGAACGTCTTTCGTCCTCGCGCGAAAAGACGGGCGTGTTCACGGGAAGTTACGCAATCAACCCGATAAACGGCAGGGAAGTCCCCATTCTCGTTGCCGATTACGTCCTTGCAAGTTACGGCACGGGCGCGGTTATGGGCGTTGCGGCGCACGACGACCGCGACTACGTTTTCGCGAAAAAGCACGGCTTGCCCATCGAAAGAGTAATAAGGAGCAAGGACGGCTCGCCCGACGATCTGCCTTATACCGACTACGGCATAATGTGCAACAGCGGCGAATTTGACGGTATGACCACCGAAGAAGGACGCATCGCCGTCATCGAAAAACTTGAAAAAGAAGGGAAAGGGGAACTCAAAACCAACTATCGTCTGCGCGACTGGCTTATCTCGCGTCAGCGTTATTGGGGCGCGCCCATTCCCGTTATCCATTGTCCGCATTGCGGCGCGGTGCCCGTCCCCGAAAAGGATTTGCCCGTGGAACTTCCTTACAACGTCAACTTCACGCCCGACGGCGAAAGCCCGCTGAAAAAGTGCGACGAATTTATGAACGTGAAATGCCCCGTGTGCGGCGCGGACGCAAAACGCGATCCCGACACGCTCGACACCTTCGTATGCAGCAGCTGGTATTATCTGAGATATGTCGATCCGAAAAACGACAAGGAAGCGTTCAGCCGCGAAAAGGTTGACAAAATGCTTCCCGTCGATAAATACATCGGTGGCGCGGAACACGCGTGCATGCATCTTTTGTACGCAAGATTTTTCACAAAAGCGTTGCGCGACATGGGATATCTCGACTTTGACGAACCGTTCAAGTCGCTTGTGCATCAGGGCACGATTTTAGGGCCCGACGGACAAAAAATGAGCAAGTCCCGCGGCAACGTAATTTCGCCCGACACTCTCATCGAAAAGTACGGCAGCGATGCTTTCCGACTTTACCTTATGTTCGGTTTTTCCTATGTCGAAGGCGGACCGTGGAACGATAAAGGGCTTGAAAGTATACAGCGTTTCATGGACAGGGTTGAAAGGCTCGTGTGCCACAGCCGCACGTTCTCGTACAACAATAATCCTTTGACCGCTGCCGAAAAGAATATCGAATACGTCAGAAACAACACGATAAAATGCGTCACCGCCGACACCGAAAACTTTGCGTTCAACACGGCGATCGCGCGTATTATGGAATTCACGAACGCGCTGACCGATTACGAAAACAAAGTGTCCGACAAAAACGCCGTCTTTAAGGAGTGCGTCGAAGACCTTGTGAAGGTGCTTGCGCCGTTCGCGCCGCATTTCACGGAAGAACTTTGGGAAATTTTGGGCAACAAAACCACGATTTTCAATACCGAATTCCCGAAAGTCAACGAAAAAGCCCTAATTAAGGACGAACTCGAACTCGCGGTGCAGATCAACAGCCGCGTGAAAGCGAAAATCGTCGTACCGTCCGGCGCGGACAAAGACGAAATCCAAAAAATCGCGATGGATTCCGATGAGGTCAAAGCCCTTCTCGACGGCGCGACCGTGAAAAAAGTTATCGTAATTCCCCATCGCCTTATCAACTTCGTAATATAGGAGAAAGATATGATTGATATTAACCTGATTCGCAGCAATCCCGACGCGGTGAAAGCGTCTTTGAAAAAGAAAGAATGCGACGTCGACTTTTCGGAACTTCTCTCGTGGGACGCCGAAAGACGCGCGCTTATTTCCGACGTCGAAAGTCTGAAAGCAAGAAAAAACAAGGTGTCGGCGGACATTCCCCGCTTGAAAAAAGAGGGCAAACCCGTTGACGCAATCTTTGACGAAATGAGAAAAATCGGCGAAGAAATCTCCGAAGACGACAAAAAAATCGACGATTTGCAGGAGAAAATCTTCAATTTCGTCGCGTGTCTTCCCAACCTTCCCGACGACGACCTCGTTGCGGGCGGCAAGGAAAACAACGCCGTACAAAAAGTCATCGGCAAAATGCCCGAATTCGACTTTGCGCCCAAAAACCACGTCGACCTTTGCACAAGCCTTAATCTTATCGACTACGAACGCGGCGTGAAACTGTCGGGCGGCGGATTCTGGATGTACCGCGGCGTCGGCGCACGGCTGGAATGGGCGCTTCTGAATTTCTTTATTTCGGAGCACCTGAAAGACGGTTACGAATTTATTCTTCCGCCGTTGCAACTCGGCTATAACTGCGGGTTCGGCGCGGGACAATTCCCCAAGTTTTCGGACGAAGTGTATTGGCTCGACGTCGACGAAGACCGAAAGAAAAACCGCTTTATGCTGCCGACTGCGGAAACCGCTCTCGTGAATATTTACTCGGGCGAAATCATCGACGAAAGCAAACTCCCGATGAAAATGTTCGCATACACCCCGTGTTTCAGAAAGGAAGCGGGCAGTTATCGAAGCGAAGAGCGCGGCATGATCCGCGGACATCAGTTCAATAAGGTCGAAATGGTGCAATACACCCACCCCGATCACAGCGACGAAGCCTTTGAAGAACTTGTGAACAAGGCAAGCGGACTCGTCGAAAAGTTGGGGCTTTATCACCGCATATCGAAACTTGCCGCGGGCGATTGCTCGGCGTCGATGGCGCGCACGACCGATATCGAGGTCTGGATTCCGTCGATGGGCATTTTCAAGGAAGTTTCAAGCGTTTCGAACGCGCGCGACTATCAGGCAAGAAGAAACAACACTCGTTTCCGCGACGCCGCAACCGGCAAAACCCGTTTCGTGCATACCTTAAATGGCAGCGGACTTGCGACAAGTCGCATCCTTCCCGCGCTTGTGGAACAATATCAGAACGCCGACGGCTCGGTAACGGTGCCCGAGGTTTTAAGGCCGTTTATGGGCGGACTTGAAGTAATCAAATAATAAAAAACAAACAAAAGCGCATTGAAAAACCGCCGTACAACGGCGGTTTTTTTTGCGTCCGAAAAAACGTTATAAGTCGTATTTTTCAAAACTTTTCGCGCCATTTTTATATGAAAGCGCGGTGAGTCCTGCGCCCGAAATAATCCCAATAAACAAAATTACGAGTTTTGCCGCAAGGTGAGAGCCGTCCGTCGTCAGAAACACGTCTTTTACAACGGGCGCGTGTGCAAGCACGACGTCGATTGCGACAATTAAAAATCCGAGTGCGCTCGACAAGGCAAAATGTCTGCCGATTTTTTCGGGACTTTTATAATACGCCGTGAAAAACGACAGGTTGAATATGCCGAAATACAAAAACGCGATTCCGTAAAAAGCAAGCGACGGCATCAAGCCCGCCTGATTTGCGGAAACGTTCAGAATCGTGCAGCGAAGGACGGCAAAGGGAATCGTCGCGACAATCGTCAAAAGTTCGAAAATGCAGACGGTGAGTATCCTTGCGCCGACCAGGTCCCGCTTTCTTACGGGCAGATTAAGGCTGTATTCCAGGTCGTGATTTTCACGCGACGAAAGACACATAAAGAATATGCCGAGCGTGGTGTAAAAAAACGACACAAGATAAGGATAATTCGGGATAAGCAGCATAAAGGCAAACGACAAAAAAATGTAGTTCGTCGGGTGCGCCGCAAGGCGGAATTCCTTGTAAACAAGATTTTTCATAATTCCTCCTTTTCAAGATGCACCATAATGTCTTCAAGCGAAGCGTCGGTTGTTTCAATATTCAAAACATCGGCTTTATCGGCAGAAATCAACACGCTTAACCCGTCTTTCAGCCGTCTTATGCCGTGCGAGCACGCTGCGATATCGTCCGTGAAAGCGTCCTTTTTAACGAATGCGAGTTTGTATTTTTCCTTGAACGTATCGGTGGGTTCGCTTGCGAAAATCTTGCCGTTTCTTATGTAGGTAATGTCGTCGGCGCACTTGTCGAGATCGGACGTTACGTGCGTTGAAAAGAGTATGGTTTTCCCATCGTCTTTAAGCGACAAAAACACGTCCAGAAGGTCCTCGCGCGAGACGGGATCGAGCCCCGACGTCGGCTCGTCCAGAATCAAAAGGTCGGCGTTGTGCGACAGGGCAAGCGCCAGCGAATACTTGACTTTCATTCCTTGCGACAACGCCTTTACGGTTTTGTTTTCGTCCAGGTTGAATTTTTCAAGATAGCCGCGATACGCCGTGTCGTCAAAGTTTTCGTAAAACCTTTTCGTGACGGCGGTTATCGTTTTCAGTTTTTTCGTGACGTAATAATCCGCGCCGCCCGAAACGTAGCCGACGCGGCTTTTGATTTCCTTTTCGTTTTCCGAAAAGTCCTTTCCGAAAAATTTTACCGTGCCGCCGTCTTTATGGACAAACCCCAGAAGACATTTGAGAGTGGTGGATTTTCCCGCGCCGTTTCTGCCGATAAATCCCATAATGCGGCCGCTCTCGACTGAAAAACTCACGTCGTCAAGGGTAAATGCGGGATAAACCTTTGTAAGGTGTTCAATTTCAAGAGTTTTCATTGTCGTTATTAAACACCTTGTCGACGTAACACGAAACGTATTGTTTCGGCGGAATGGCGATACCGCGCGCGGGATCTCCGAAAAGAATAAGCGTGTCGCCGGGAACAATGCCGAAAACGTCGCGCGCTTCCTTTGGAATGACGATTTGTCCTTTCTCGCCGACTTTTACCGTCCAGGCGAATTTGCCGTCTTTTTGCGATTTCATAATTACCTCAAAAGTATGAAAAGTATGATTTGTATAACTTATTTTACGCCGCGTATTAAAAATTGTCAATAAAAAAATTAAAAACCCCGCTGGCGCGGGGTAAAAGGATTTTTATTATCTGAATTTTTTGTTATCTGAAATTCACGACGTTTATCGGCTCTCCGTCAAGATAGGACACAAGGTTCATAACCGCGGTGTCCATAAGGCGTTTTCGGGATTCCTTCGACGCCCAGGCGATATGCGGCGTGATGATGCAGTTGTCAGCGCGAAGAAGCGGATTGTCGGGTTTTATCGGCTCTTCCGACACGACGTCGACGGCTGCAAACGAAACTTTGCCCGAGTCGAGCGCGTCTTTAAGCGCTTGTTCGTCGATGAGTCCGCCGCGCGAAGTATTGATGACGATTACGCCGTCTTTCATCATATCGAAGGCGTTTTTATCAAGCATTTTTTCGTTGTCTTTCGTGAGCGGGCAGTGCAGCGACACGATATCCGCGCGGGAGTACAGTTCCGCAAGGTCGGCGTATTCGGCGATTTCGCTGTCCAACGACATTATTTTGTCGTAAACGATGACGTGCATGCCGAACGCGTTTGCGATCGTGCCGACGGTGCGCCCGATTCTGCCGTATCCGACAAGCCCCAGAGTTTTTCCTTTCAGCTCGGTAAGCGGATAGTCCCAGAAACAAAAGTCTTTTGAATTTGTCCAGCGGCCTTGTTTTACGGCGTCGCTGTGGTGTCCGACGTGGTGGCAACATTCCAGAATAAGTGCGAAAGTGAACTGCGCGACTGCCGCCGTGCCATAGGTAGGAACGTTGCAGACGGGGATACCGCGCTCGGCTGCGGCGACGGTATCGACGACGTTGAAGCCGGTTGCAAGCACGCCGATATATTCGATATTCGGGCAGGCGTCCAGAATTTCCTTTGTGATTTTCACCTTGTTCACGATGACCGCCTGATTATTGCCGATGCGTTTGACAACGGTGTCGAAGTCGTCGGGCGTTCTGTCGTAAACGGTAAGCTCGCCGAGGTTTCTGAACCCGTCCCACGAAAGGTCGCCGGGGTTTTCGGTTAAACCGTCCAGAATAACGATTTTCATAAGTTCCTCCCTAAAAAAATGCCGCAAGTGCCGGAATTTGCAAAAACTTTATTGCATTTTAATTGTACATTAAAAAGCGGTCGGTGTAAATACTCTTTTTCAAGAAAACGACAAAAACGGACGATTTTTTTGCAAAATTATAGGAAAAAATTGTCCTGTTAAAGGACTTTTTTGCCTTTTGAATAAACTTCCGTGACTTTTCCGCGCTCGTCGACGACGTTGAACGACGCGTCATATCCAACGGAAAGGGCGGGGATTTCAAGCCCCAAATACTTTCTCGGCGATTCGGTCGCGCAATAAACCGCCTTTTCAAGCGGCACGCCGTAGCGGACGATTATTTCAACCATTTTCGCGATGTTCGTCGTGCTTCCCGCAAGGGCGGACTTGTCTTTGAGATACGCCGCGGTGCCGTCGGCAATTACGGGCGTGTTTTCGCCAAGGATATATTCGCCGACAGGCGCGCCGCACGGGGCAAGGGCGTCCGACACAAGTATGATTTTTTCATATCCTTTGCACTTATAAATGAATTTGAAAAGGTTTTCGCCGATATGCACGTCGTCGGCGATGACTTCCGTATAAATATCGTCAAAGTACATCGCGCACTCGTTCAGCCCGAGATGTTTCGTGATTTTGCCGTCGACGCGGCGGAATCCGCTTGACGCGCAGTAAATATGAGTCGCTCCGTCAAGCCCGGCGTTTTTGCAGGCGATAATCTGATCGTCGATACTGTCGTCGTGTCCCGCCTGCGCCTTTATGCCGGTTCCGACGATTGCTTTTACGAGTGCGACCGCGTTTTTCGTTGCAGGACACAGCGTTACGATTTTAAGAACGTCCGCGTTCCGGCTGAAAAAATCCGCGTCCTTTTCGTCAAAGGAAGTCATTATGTTTTCAACGGGCTGTGCGCCTTTTTTCGCAATGCTGATGTACGGACCTTCGATATGCGCGCCCAGAATTTCCGCGCCCGACGGCGACAATTTTCTCAGTTTTTCAAACGCTTTGTCAAGCGCGGTAAGCGGGGTTGCGACAAAGGTCGGAAGGTATGCTCCGATACCGTTTGAAAGAAGGTAATTTCCGATTTCCGACAATGCGTTTTCGCTAAGTTCCGTGACGTCGTGAGTCACCGCGCCGTGCGTGTGAATATCGACGTAGGGCAGCGTAACGTATCGCGGCGCAGATTTTTCGCGCGTATTTGAAACCTTTGAAATTTTTCCGTTTTCAACGGTTATATCGACGGCGTTATCGGCGATTTTTCCGTCAAAAATTAACTTTACGTTTTTAATTTCCATAATAAACCCCGTTTTTTGTCATAATTTGTAAAAATATATAGTTTCGGGCAGTTGCTCGAAATACAGCGAAACAGCGGCTTTTTTGTTGAAATCGAGCGTCACGAGAGAGGTTGTTTCAAACTCGTATCTTCTGCCGTCCGAAAGGGAAAGCGCGCACGATTTTTCGTATTCTAAGGTGTCTTTCGGTTTCTTAAAAATTGCCGACAAAACGCCCGTCTTTTTTTCGACAAGGTTGTCTGTTGTACCTTTTGAAATCTCTTTCCCTAAAAACTTCACCGGGAAAGTCGGCGGCACGAGAAAGGTGAGTTTTGCGGCGGAAAACGTCGCGTTTGAAAAATGCAGCGCAAGACGGTTTTCTTCTTCGACGACGGATATTTTCACAAAATCCCCGTCGTATCCTGAAAAGTCGATATGCGCGGACTTTACCGAACACGACTTGGTTTTCACGTCCGAAAGCGTGTATTCCCCGTCGACGTCGAACCGCGCGGTCAGTTTCCCGTTTTTCACGCCGAACTTTTTTTCGGCCTTTACCGATTTTATAAACGGAACGAGCGACGTATGATTGAAAACTTCCGTTTCGTCAAAAGAAAGCCTGACGCCGTATCCGCTGTCAACGATTTTAATCATACCGATATTTTACCCTTTTTGGGGGCGGTAGTCAAGGCGCGAAATCACGTTTGAACGAGTCTCGTCATATATTGAAAAAAATCGTCGGGGGAAAAGGGTGGACAGATGCCGCGCGGAAGTCGATTTATCTCGGCTGAAAAAAAACTTTGAAACGATAAAAGGAAAATGCGACGACGTGTTTGCCGTCGTGAAAGCGAACGCGTACGGACACGGCGCGACGGAAGTCGCGAAAACTCTTGAAGAAAGCGGTTGCAAAAAATTTGCCGTGGCGTCGGTGTACGAGGCGGAAAGTTTAAGGAAAAACGGGATAAACGGCGAAATCGCGATACTCGGCTTTTGCGAGGACTTCGGGCTTGCCCGCGAAATTGCCGCCCGTCCGCTCGTATACGACGAACACACCCTTTGTCTTGCAAAAAAGTACGACGTGGAAGTTTTCGTAAAAATCAATACGGGAATGAACAGGCTCGGGTTTTCGACAATCGTAGAAACGGCGTCCGCCGTGAAAAACTTGCGGGTTCTCGGGGTGTTCACCCATCTTTCGTCGGCAGACGGCGACGACGCAACCGACCGCCGCATCACCGAAGCACAGATAAAAAACTTTATGGAAGCAGAACTTGTCGTCAAAAACGAAAAGGACGTCCCCTTTTATGCCGAAAACAGCGCGGCGCTCATAAAGTACGGCAGATTTTTCGACGGCGCGAGAATCGGAATCGCGCTGTACGGCGTAAATCCTGTCCCGGGCGACAAAACGCCGCTTTTGCCCGTGATGACTTTTCGCGCGGCGGTAATTGCGATAAACACGGTGAAAAAGGGAGATTTTATCGGGTACTCGCGCGGGTATCGGGCGAAAAAAGATATGCGCGTCGCGATAATATCGACAGGTTACGCCGACGGACTCCCGCGGGCGTTGTCGAACAAGGGAATGATTTTCTGCAACGGGCAATTTCTGAAAATCGTCGGAAAAGTTTCGATGGACAGCGTTGCCGTCGATGCGGGCGACGCAGACGTGAAAATTATGGACGAAGTTGTCGTTTTCGGCGACGAGATTAAGGTCACGGATGTCGCAAACCGCGCGGATACTCTGCCGTACGAGATTCTGACGGGCGTTTCGGAAAGGGTGAAAAGGGTTTATAAAAAACCGTAATGCCGAAGGCACATCACTCCGAAAGGAACATCGCGTCGTTTGGAGCATTACGCCGCAAGGCACATCGCGTCGCAAGACACATCACTTGCCGCAAGGCAAACAAAAGCCCCGCAAAAGCGGGGCGTTTTTAACGGATTATTACTTTTATTACTTGTTGTTTTTGATGAAATCTTTAAGTTTTTTGGTTTCCATCTTCCAGTAAATCGTCTTAATCGGCGGGCAGATCGCAAACAGGAATCTTGCGAAGGTGAACAGTCCGCAGGGGTAAACGTATTTCTTCTTGCGTTCGATACCCTTTACCATTTTCTTTGCCACGTGGGCGGGGCTTTGTACGGGGAAGGGTTTCTTGAACTCCTTGGGATTTGCGGTTTTGAAGAAGTTCGTATTCGTTGCGACGGGATACAGGCAGGTCATCGTCACGTTTTCGGGAAGTTCCAGACGAAGACCTTGCTGGAAGCCTTGCGTGCCGAACTTCGACGCCGAATACACGCAGTAGCCGGGCATAGCCATCTGACCGATTGCGGAAACGGTGATGCAGAAGTGTCCGTCGCGGCCTTTTAAGAAATCAAGGTATTTGCCATAGGTATACATCGGCGAAATCGTATTGACCTGAAACATTCTGTTGACGCGATCCCAGTCGGCATAGTTGTACTGTTCGTAATAAGGGAAGCCGGCGTTTGCATAAAAAATGTCGATTGTGCCGAGTTTTTCTTTTGCGACCTCAAAGATTTTGTCGACGCCTTCCTTGTTGCCGACGTCGCATTGCATGGGGAAGACCTTGCTTTGGTCGAACGTGGAAATGACGTCCGTTTTAAGGTCGACGGCAAGGATTTTGTTGTTGCCTTGCACAAGAAGTTTCAATGTTTCGAGACCGATACCGCTGTTTGCGCCGGTCAGAACGATTTTTTTACCGGTAATCATAATTTTGCTCCGTATTATTTTAATAATAACATAATAGCACAATGCCGAAAAAATGAAAAGCGTTTTGAAAAACGAAATTGCCGCGGGGCGTTAATTTCTCGCAAGATTGTTTGACTTTAATATAAAATATTTATATAATAAATAAAAATCGGAAAAGGGAGAATAAAAGACGATATGCTGACCGTAAATTACGTTGACGACGACGATGAATTGATGAAAATTTACGACCGCGCGGGGGTGACGGGCGCAAACACGAGCGGTATCAACGCGGTGCTCTTCGACGACGACGAGGGCGTGGGCGTATGCAAAATGGTGCTTCGCGACGAAGGAATCCTTATTGTATCTTTCGACGTCGCAAAGGACAAGGCGGAAGATCCGTCTGTTTCCGACTTCTTTTTCAGGACGATTCTTTTCAAACTGTCGATGAGCGAAGTCAATATTCTTATCGCGCCCGACGACAGGCTTGAAAAATTCGGATTCAAAAAACAAGGAGATTTGATGGTTGTTGCCGCGCGGGACGTAGTTTTCCCGTCGTCTTGCGGCGGAAATCACCAAATCGATAATTAACCGAATAAAATCGGCGTATAAAGCGTCGATTTTTCCATTAAGGAGCATATATGGAAGAATTTGCAAAACCAACCAACTTTATTGAAGACATCATTGACGCCGACCTTAAAAGCGGCAAGCATACGTTCATAGCGACGCGTTTCCCGCCCGAACCGAACGGGTATCTGCATATCGGCCACGCAAAAGCCGTCTGCATAAATTTCGGCATTAAGGAAAAATATCACGGCACCTGCAATCTGCGTTTCGACGACACCAACCCGTCGAAAGAAGACGTCGAATACGTCAACAGCATTCAGGAAGACATAAGGTGGCTGGGTTTTGAGTGGGACGCGCTTTATTATGCGTCCGATTACTTTGAAAAAATGTATTCGCTTGCGGAAGGGCTTATCGAAAAAGGGCTTGCGTACGTCTGCGATTTGTCCGCGGAAGAAATCAGCAAAACCCGCGGCACGCTTACCGAGCCCGGCGTAAACAGCCCGTACCGCGACAGAAGCGTGGAAGAAAACCTGCGTCTTTTCAGGGAAATGCGCGCGGGAAAATACGACGACGGCGAAAAGGTTCTCCGCGCGAAAATCGACATGGCGGCGAACAATATCAATATGCGCGATCCCGTCATTTACCGTATCGTGAAAGCGCCGCACCACAGACAAGGCACAAAATGGGTGATTTATCCCATGTACGACTTCGCGCATCCTTTGGAAGACGCGATCGAGGGTATCACGCACAGTTGTTGCAGTCTTGAATTTGAAGATCACCGTCCCTTGTACGACTGGGTTGTCGAAAAGTGCGGATTCAACCCCCGCCCGAGGCAAATCGAGTTTGCAAGGCTCAACCTTACCCACACGATTATGAGCAAGCGTTATCTTCGTCAACTTGTCGAAGACGGCGTGGTCGAAGGGTGGAACGATCCCCGTATGCCGACGTTAAGCGGTATGCGCGAAAGGGGATATCCCGCGGAAGCCATCCGCGATTTTTGCTCCCGCATCGGCGTGGCAAAGGCAAACAGCGTCGTCGATATCGCGCTTTTGGAACACTGCGTCCGCGAAAACCTTAACGAAAACGCAACGCGCGCAATGGCGGTTCTGAAACCGTTGAAACTCGTTATCGAAAACTATCCCGAAGGGGCGACGGAAACCGTCGAAATCGAAAACAATCCCAACAAAGAAGGCGCGGGCACGCACACCGCGACTTTCAGTCGCGAACTTTTCATCGAAGAAAGCGACTTTTCGCTGAATCCCCCCGCAAAATATTTCCGCTTAAAACCCGGCGGAATGGTAAGGCTCAAAGGCTCGTACATCGTCGAATACACCGGTTGCGACGTCGACGAAAACGGCAACGTCAAAGAAGTACGCTGCAAGTATATCGAAGACAGCAAATCGGGCGGCGCGAACGCGGGCATCAAGGTCAAGGGCGTAATACACTGGGTGAACGCAAACGACTGCGTCGACGTAACGGTAAATCGTTTCGATTATCTTATCAACGACGTCGAAGGCGACCTTATGGATCGCGTCAATAAGAACTCGAAGACGGTTGTCCGCGCGAAAGCCGAAAAATTCATCGTCGAAAACGCAAAGGCGTACGACCGTTTCCAGTTTATGAGACAGGGCTATTATATGGCGGTAAGCACTTTCGACAAATCCGCGCCCGTGTTCAACGAAGTCGTGGGGCTGAAAGACAGTTTCAACAAATAAGACAAAAAAAGAAAAACGCCGTCAACTTTTTTACGAAAAGCGTTGATATGTAAACTATTTTAGTTTATAATAGTTAAGAAGTATCTTGAAACCACGACGGTTTTTTCGTGATTTCGACCATTGTTTAAGGAGATAAATTATGGCAGTATGTAAAACTTGCGGTTCAGTAGTCCATCAGGGCGACTCGTTCTGCCCCGTTTGCGGACAAGGCCTGTTCAACCCCGAAGACGCGCTTATCTGTTCGGCTTGCGAAACGCCGAATGCGCCCGGGACGCGCTTTTGCAAACATTGCGGCGCGGTGCTTCTGAGAAAGCCCAAGACGGTTCAATGTCCCGTATGCGGCAGCGAAAACGCCGAAGACGCCTTATATTGCACGGCTTGCGGCAGCGAAATGCCCGGCGATTTCGAAAAAGAGTTCGAGGTGGAAAGCATCGAAAGACTGCAAGCGGTTTTGCCGCTCATCCACTCTTATGCCGAAAAGTTCAACGGCGAATTTGACAAACTTTCCGAAGAAGAATTGAAAAATTCCACGTACGTTTGTCCGGTATGCGGCAAGCGCAACAGCATTTCCGACGAAAAGTGCCGTCGTTGCGGCAGAGATAAGAACAGAAGTCTGTACCTTGCAAGCAAGCAACGTATCCCTTCGTTCGAAGACGCCGTCGAGGTGCCCGACGTACCGCACACTCCCGTGGTCGAGCCCGTATTCCCGGTGAAAGCGGACAAAAAGCCTGAGTTTATAAACGGTAAAAAGTCTGCCGACAGCAAACCCGTAAGGGGCGGCGGACAAGCCGGTTACGCAGGCGGCTATGCTTATTCGGGCGACGGATTTATGCAAAATTCGCCCATAGTACAGCCCCTTGCAATCGTTCCGTACGTCACGCAGGAACAGCCCTTGTGGCAGTATGCGTCCAAGGCGGATTATGAAAGAATGCGTCGTAATAACGCAAAAAAATAACGGGGGAATTATGGATAAAAAAACAGAAAACGTTAAAAACGAAAAAGTCGTATTTTACGCTCCGTTGCCGGTCAACAAACCGTATCCTATCATAAGGCCCAGCGAAAAAATCCAACTTCAACCCACGGTAAATCCCGTTGCGATCGTTCCTTACCTGTCCGCGGGCGAGGAAGAAGAAACCGTCGCGCAGTCCGCGGCGGAACAACAGACCGTTGCCGCAAGAAAGACGGAAAAACGCGCGTCGGCACGTGTGTCGGGCGTTCTTATGCTTATCATCGCCACGCTGTCGATAATTCTGTTCGGGTTGTCGTTCGCGGCGAAATATCCCATTGCGGGAGCGGAAAAATACATCAGCCTTAAATACTTTGCCGATATGTTCGACGTGATGCTCAAAACGCACGAGTTTGCAAAGTTCGACATCGTTTTCGTGCCGTATCTTATCGCCGTCGCCTACGTTGCGATAATCGTCAACTTCATTTTGTCGATAATCGCGATTTCCACTGGAAAGAGAATAGGATTTACCCTTTGCGCGGTCATAGCGTTCCTGTGCTTTGTCGTCGCGGCGTTTTATGAGATGAAATTCTTCTCTCAGATCAAAAATCTGGGCAATCTGCTTTCGCGCGATTGCGGTTGGCCCTCGATAATGCTGATTATTATCGGCGGCGCAAACCTTGTGTTCGCATTCGTCTGCAACATAATTTGTCCTAAACACAGAATTCAGGAAACTGTCGAGTTTTAAGCGGAGGTTATATAATGAAAAGAAAAAACAAAAAAGTAGTTGCCGAATCTTTGCCCGTGAACGCGGAAGAAACCATTAAAAACGCCCGCGCGGAAATGAAGGACGAAGATTTTTCTGAACTCAGAATTCAAAAGTCCGAAGCAACGCCCATTCCGCAAGGGAAACCCGCGGCGGCTGCTCCCGCTCCGCAAAACGCGCAAAAAGTCCCGCCCGAGATTGCAAATCCCGTCGAATATGCGGTGATGCGTCCCGTGGCAGGCGGTCTTCAACCCATAATCGCACCCCGCGGTCAGGTTCAGCTTAACCCCGTCGTAGTGCCTGTGGCGTTCGTGCCGTACGCAACGCAAAACCAACCCGTTTTGCAAATCGACAATAAACCCAAACAGCAACAACCGCTGCCCGAAGTCAAGGATCAACCCCTTGATAAAAAGGCGGCGCGCGCGGCGAAACGCCGCGATAAAAAGCCCGAGTTTGTCGGGGATGACCTTTCCGCAGAAAAAGCAATCAAGAAAACGAAAGCCAAAAACCGCGCGTTTGCGGCAATCCTTTTCGTTATCACCCTTGGATTCTTTGCGTTTGTCATTCTCAACCACTTCGCGGCAGAACTTAAAATCACAAGCCTTGCGCTTGCCCCCGGCGAGCCCGATATCATTGTCGGCTGGATGAACTTCAATACAAGCAACCTTATCGCACAAGTCCCGCTGTTCCTTTACACTGTGGTATGCGCGATTGCTCTTGCGACGCTTATCGTGGAATTCGTGGGGCTTTGCAACGGCCATGGATACCACACCTGGATTTCCGCGCTTATTCTGTTCGTATTGACGGTGGCGGGCGCAGTTATCTGTGCAACCGTTCCCGCATTCAAAGCGCTTAACGTTCCTTTGAACCCGATTGCGAAGGGCAGCTTCGTATGGCGTCTTGCGATGGTGTCGGTGGTATTTTTGATTTTCGCGCTTTGCTTCATTCCAAGGAAGCCCAAGTTCGATAACGACGACGATTTAAGCGATCTGATTTAACAAAAGACAAAGAAAAATCCCGCGGAGCCCGCGGGATTTTTGTTTGCGCTTTTTCGTTTTGTTCGTTTAATATTCTACGCCGGGGATTTCTTCCCATTCAAGGACTTCTTCCCACGTCTTATTATGTTCGATGCAATAAGAATACAACGCAATCGTACTTTGTCCGAATTTTTCAGCGAAAATCGAATTGCCCATTACCATATATAAGGGCACCAAATCTCCGCCTATAATTTCCACGTAATCTTTCTCAATTCCGTTCATTCTTTTATCTCCTTCGTATTATTATCTGTTGAAACAATTATTTATTAAAAAATGTCGTTTCCTTTTGAGTCCACGCCGACGACGCACTCGAACCCTTCGACTTCGAGTTTCGTTACCGCTTCCGACAAAAGTTCCGGAAAAGCGATGACTTCCGCCGACTTAATCGCCGATTTATAAAACGCGCCCGCTCCGCCGATTGCGACGAAGTAAACCGCGCCGTTTCGTTTTATCGCGTCGACTACCGCGCGCGTGCGCGCGCCTTTACCTATTATACCTTTAAGTCCCGCGTCCAGCATATCGGGCGTATAAACGTCCATGCGTTTCGACGTAGTGGGGCCGCAACTGCCGTATGGTTCGCCGTCTTTTGCGGGAGTCGCGCCCGTGTAATAGACAAACGAATTTTGAAGGGGGAAAGGCAAGGGCTTATCGTCTTTCATAAGGGCGAAAATCTTTTTGTGAGCGGCGTCGCGCGCCGTGTAAATCGTGCCGCTTATCGACACGATATCGCCCGCATTCAGCGTTTTCAGTATTTCAATATCGCTTGTTTCGACCTTAATCATTTATCCCTCGATTATTCTTTCGCCGTGGCGCGAGCAATGGCATTGTACGGTGACCGCGACGGGCAGTCCCGCAATGTGGGTGTTTTCCGTTTCGATAAACACGCGAAGGGCGGTAACGTCGCCGCGGAAGCCTTCCGCGCCGATGCCCAGAGCGTTAATTTTTTCAAGCATTTCCTTTTCAAGGGAAGAAAGATATTCGTCGGGGTTTTCTTTGTCCAAGTCGTTCAAAAGGGCGTGCTTGCTCATAATCGCCGCCTTTTCCATCGTGCCGCCGACGCCGACGCCCAAAATTACGGGCGGACACGGGCAACTGCCTGCGTCTTTCACCGTTTCCACAACCTTTTCGACCACGCCCTCGACGCCGTCCGCAGGAGTTAGCATAAAAAGCCGCGACATATTCTCGCTGCCGAATCCTTTCATCATGCAGGAAACTTTCACTTTGTCGCCTTTCACGACGCGCGTGTGGATAATCGCGGGGGTGTTGTCGCCCGAGTTTTTGCGGGAAAGCGGATGCACGGACGATTTGCGGAAGTTTTCATACGCTTGTCTTACGCCGTCGTTTACGGCGTCTTCGACGTATTTCCCGGAAAGAGCGACGTCCTGCCCGATTTCCAAGAATACGACGGCAAGCCCCGTATCCTGACATACCGGCGAGTTTGTATCCCGCGCGATTTCGGCGTTTTCGGTCAGGACTTTCAGCGCGAAGCTTTCGCGTTCGTTTGCGCCTTTTGCCGCTTTCAGACGGCAATATACATTTTCGTCAAGGTGCGCTCCGATGTTCTCAAAAATTTCCCTGACCGCGTTTTCGATTTTTATCGTGTCGATTATCATACTTCACCTTTTTACCGATATAGTATAACATAATATCGCTTGTAAAGCAAAAAAAACCGTGATACAATATTAAACGAGGTTAATATGTCACTGAGAATAATGTCGATCGCCAGCGGCAGTCACGGGAACTGCACTTATATCTCGTCGGAAACGACGCATATCCTTGTGGACGCAGGGGTAAACTTGAAAAGAATTTCAGACGCGTTGAAGACAATCGGCGTGGGAATTACGGATTTGTCGGGAGTTGTCGTCACGCACGAGCACGACGACCATATTTCTGGACTTTCCGCACTTTCAAACGCCGGCGTCAAGGTGTACGCGCACGAGCGGGTTATGCCGCATATCGCGCGCCGTATAGGGCCGATTCCGTTTGAAAACGTAGATTTTTTCGACGCGGGGTTTGAAATCGGCGATATTGCGGTTTATCCGTTCAGGATACCGCACGACACGGTATATCCGCTTGCGTATACGTTCGTGTCCGGCGGCGCAAGGGTTTCCGTCGCAACCGACATCGGTCATATAACCGAAGGAATTTTAAGTAATTTGAAGGGTAGTCAGGTAGTATTGCTGGAATCGAATCACGACGTGGAAATGCTGATGAAAGGCTCGTACACGCAACGGCTCAAAACGCGTATTTCGGGTGCAAACGGGCATATTTCCAACGATTGCGCCGCAAACGTCGCGACCGTCCTTGCACACAGCGGGTTGAAAACGCTGATTCTCGGGCATATGTCCGAGGAAAACAACTGCCCGGAACTTGCTTTTTCGACGGTATTGTCCGCCCTTGACGCAAACGGGTTTTCGGACAAAGTCCGCGTCGAACTTGCATATCAGAATAAATGCGGAGAACTTATCGAAGCCGATGAAAAATAAGAATTTCAAATTTTCAAATACGGGCAACGCGTTTCTCGTTGCTTTTGCGACCTTTTACGTCCTGAGCCTTATTTACGAATTCTCTTTCCGTTTCACAAGCGGAATGAGCGGAGCGGCGGCGTGGTGTCAGTATCTTATCAACCCCGTTGCGTTCATAGGCTCGATGCTCGTTTACGCAAAGCGTAAAAACGTCGACGTCGTGTCCGCGACGAAACTCAACAAAAAAATCGGGCTGAAACAAATCGGCATACTTTCGCTGTTGTCGGTATGCTGCATTATGGCGTTTTTGCCCGTGTCGAACATATTTTTGGACATACTTTCAAGGCTCGGGTTCGATATGAGCCTTAATATCGTCGATACGACGGCATCGGTCGGCGCATACTTTTTGGGACTGTTACTGCTTGCGGTACTTCCTGCGTTTGCCGAAGAGTTTCTGATGCGCGGCGTCGTCCTGAACGCGGCGTCGAGAAAGCGCGATTACTCCTATGCGATACTTATCACCGCGGGTATGTTCTCGCTCATGCACGGCAACCCGATACAGACGGTGCATCAGTTTTTGCTGGGCGCGGTGCTTGCCTACGTCGTGCTTGTGTCGAAGTCGCTGTGGGCTGGGATTTTCCTGCATTTCTTCAACAACTTTTTAAGCCTGACGCTGGAATACCCGTACGAAGCGATTATGAAAAATACGAGCTTGGGCTCGATGCACGTCGGATATCGCTATCTCATCTGGATTGTGGCGATACTTTTAGGCGGCACGCTCGTCGTATATCTTCTGAAAAAGTTCACGAAAGTAAGCGCGCCGAAACGCGTTGAAATTTTGCCGGATAACGCCGAAGTCATCGACGTTTACGAAAATAAGGACGGCGTTTATTCCGCCGAAAAGACTTTGTCCGTTAAAGCACAAGAAAGCAAAAACGACTTTGCGGCGGCATTCCGGGATTTGTGCGGAATTTTCAAAAAAGGCGGATTAAAGGCTGCTTATAATAAGATAAACACCATAATCCGCGATATTACGCCCGAAGACGATGAAATGACCGAGATGTCGCGCGAGGACTTTTTCCCGTCGAATATCAAGCTTGTTTACGTCATTCTCGCCGTTATTTGGATTATCTCGCTGGTTAGCGGATTTTTGAATTGATGACAAAACGCTTCGTAAAAAACGGCATATACGCGTTCTCGATGCTCCTTATCGCAATCTTTCGCATTATGGTGTCGGAAGGGGTTTTGTCGGGGTTTTCCGTGCTCGGTGCCGACGCCGTGTGGAGCGTCGTTGTGCAAGTCGGATTTATGGGCGTCGTGCCGCTTTTACTATACGTAATATATCTTAAATTTTCCCGGGACAAGCACGCCTTAAAAACAATCGCGGCGGAGTTCAAGTACGATTCGTTGCCCGCTAATAAAAGTTGGGTTTATATTTTCCTGATTTCGATTTTCGCAACCTTTATGGTGACGTGTTTGTCAAACGTCTGGTACAATCTTATTTCGGTTATCGGCTACACTCCCTCGGTTTCAAAACCGCTTGTTTACGACAACATCGGCGTACTCATTGCGGATATCGCGCTCACGGCAATTCTTCCCGCGACGTTTGAAGAGTTCACGAATCGCGGACTTTGTTACGGCGCAAACGAAAACGCGCGGTTTCCGACTTTTGCGATAATTCTTTCGGCACTGATGTTCGCGCTGATGCATACGAACGTCACGCAGGTGTTTTACACGTTCTTCTTCGGGCTTATCACGGGCGCGCTCGTTTACGTCACGAAAAGTATATATCCCGCGATGTTTTGCCATTTCGTCAACAACTTCGTTGCGGTGATGCGCGATTACGGACGGCAAACGGGAAAAGGCTTCGATTTTCTGAACAAGGCGTACGGTTTTCTGCTTGGCACGACCAAAGGCGGAATAATCGCCACGATATTGTTTATACTCGTTGCGTTTTTGATGTTCGTACTGTTTTTGAAGACGTCGGTTATCGAGAGCGACAAAAGGATTGAAAAAGGCAAGGAAGTCGCGTTTTGCAAGGAAGAGACCGCACGGCTTGACAACGCGCCGCTGTATTTTGCGATAACGCTTAATGCGCTTATTACGATATTTACCTTTGTATGGGGGGTTATAAGATGAAAATCAACGTCGTGTGCGTGGGCAAGATAAAAGAAAAGTATTTTACGGACGCGATAAACGAATACGCAAAAAGAATTTCAAGGTTTGCGGAGTTTAAGGTTATTGAGTGCGCGGAATTCCCCGTGAAAAACCAAAGCGCGGCGGAAGTATTACAGTCTGTCGAAAAGGAAGGCGAGAAAATACTCGAATGTGTCAAAGGGTATGTCATATTGACAGCGATTGACGGGAAAATGCTGGATTCCGTGGAGATTTCGCGGTTAATGAGTGTCAAAATGACAGAGGGCGTTTCCGAGATAACTTTCGTCATCGGCGGCAGCAACGGCGTGAGCGACAAAGTGAAAAACCGCGCCGATTTCAAAATTTCTTTCGGGAAAGTGACTTATCCCCATCAGCTTATGCGCGTGATTTTGTCGGAGCAGATTTACCGTGCGTTTTCGATAATGAACAATCTGCCGTACCATAAATAACTTTTATTATTACTTCAAATCAGGTCAAACGAAAAAGTTTTTTCATATTATGTCGTATGATTTACGCGTACGACGATTTATTGAACGACCTTAAAACAAGAAAAAATTATTTTTCAATCGGACAAAGCGTGTTTTCGCGCGAAATTTTCGCATTTGTTAAAGGACGGGGGAATCCGCACTCTCTGATATTTGGCGGGATTCACGCAAGAGAGTGCGTTACCGCTGACGTCGTGATGCGGCTTTACGATAATTACGACGAAAGTTTTCCGGCGATATGTTTCGTGCCGCTTGTAAATCCGGACGGCGCGATGCTTGTGAAATATTCGCTTGACGGGGCGGAGTTTTCGTCGCGCGAATTTTTGAAACGGGTGAATAATAATTCAACGGATTTTTCAAAATGGAAAGCAAACGGGCGGGCGGTAGACCTCAACGTAAATTTCGACGCGGACTTCGGAAAAGGCGAAAGCAACGTATTTTATCCCGCGCCCGAAAACTACGTCGGTGAGCGTCCGTTTTCCGAGCCCGAAACGCTTGCCATGAAGAAATTGACTGAAAAATTCGGTTTCAAAGCGGCGATGTGTCTGCATACAAAGGGAAATCTTATCTATTATGGCTATAAAAAATTGAAATGTTATAAAAATTATGTTAAAATGATTGCAGCCGCAACCGGACTACCCGCCGTGACAAGCGACGGCAGCGCGGGCGGCTACAAGGACTGGTTTTTGAAAAACGGCTTTGGATTTTCGATAACGGCGGAACTCGGCGACGATTGTCTTTTTCACCCGATTTCACGCGATTACACGGCGGAATTTGCGAAAATCCTTGAAAACACGCCGAAAATACTTGCAAAAATCGGTGAAGAAATATGGATGAAAAGTTTATGCGCCGCGCAATCGAGCTCGCAAAACAGGCGGAAACTTTCGACGAAGTCCCCATCGGCGCGGTCATCGTCTTGAACGGAGAGATCGTCGCGGAAGGCAACAACAGAAAAGAACGGGACAATTCGGCAATTTCGCACGCGGAAATCGTCGCGCTCAAAAACGCCAACGAAAAACTCGGCTGGTATCTTTCGGACTGCGAAATGTACGTGACGCTCGAACCGTGCGCGATGTGTGCGGGCGCGCTTATAAACAGCAGGCTAAAAGCGGTTTACTTCGGCGCGTACGATCAAAAAGCCGGCTGCTGCGGCACTCTTTATGACCTTCCGACGGACAAGCGGTTCAATCACAGACTCCACGTCGAAGGGGGCATCTTGAAAGACGAATGCGCCGCGCTCCTTTCGGAATATTTCAGAAAAAAACGCAAAAAAGACAGCGACATACAAGGTGAAAAATGATTATTATCGGTCTTGGCAACAAAGGACTTTCCTATAAAAACACATATCACAACATGGGTTTCGACGTCGTGAGCAAACTCGCGAAAGAGCTGGGCGTCAGGTTTTCGCATACCGAGTGCAAGGCAAAAACCGCCGTTACGAACGTGAACGGGAAACGCGTCGTCCTTGCAAAACCCGAAACGTATATGAACCTTTCCGGCGAGTCGGTCAGGGAACTTATGGGAAAATATAAGGAAACGGCGGACGGCATAATCGTGATTTACGACGATATCGACATCGCAATCGGCACGATCCGCGCAAGGAACGCGGGAAGCGCGGGCACTCACAACGGAATGCGGAATATCGTGGAATGCTTGAACGGCAACACTGCTTTCAAGCGCATTCGCATCGGCACGGGATTCGACCACGGCAACGTGCCCCTTTACAACGTCGTGTTGTCGAAAGTCAAGGGCGAAAACAAAACGCTTGTCGACGCCTCGACCGACTTTGTCGCAAACGAACTTTTGTCGTTTTTGAAAGACGGCGACTTTGACAAACTTATGAGAAACGTCAACGGATTTAAGACCGAATGACGAAAAATATAAAAACGAAATGTACGACTTTTTGAGACTCGAAAACTTAAAAGGCGACTTCAAAAACCTTCTCGACGCAGTACGGGGTGGCAAAGCCACCACGGCGTTTTCGCTTGTCCAAGGAGCAAAAAACCACGTTACAAGTGCAATTCCGGGAGTTAAACTGCTGATTGTGCCGGATAGACTTGCCGCCGAAACCGCATACACTCGTCTGAAAGCGTACGTGAACGACCGCGTCGTGTTTATCCCCGACAAGGACGACGTACTCTTGAACAGAAAGGCGGGCTCGGTCGGACTCACGGGAAGAAGAATCGAGGCGTTGACGCGCCTCATACAAAACAAAGCGGAAATCGCGGTTATCCCCGCCGAGGCGCTTTTGCAGTATTATCCCAACGTCGATGCGTTCAGGGCGGCGCACGTTACCCTTATGAAAGAAGAAGAGTACGCGCCCGAAAAAGTCGCGAACAAACTTGTGTCGATGGGTTATACCCGCGTCGAAAGCATGTCCGACCGCGGCGAGTTTTCATTGCGCGGCGATATTCTGGACGTATATCCCCTTGCAAGCGAATACCCGATAAGGATAAGTTATTTTGACGACCTTGTCGAAAGCATAAAATATTTCCGTCCGGAAACCATGGAAAGCGTGAAAGAAGTCGGACACGTCACGCTGTCGCCGGCAACCGACGTACTCATCACCCGCGACGAAGCCGACAAAATCATCGGAAAAATCAAAAAACACCGCACGACGAACGGCAAAGCGAACGACGTAATCGACGACGTCATCGGCAGGCTCGAACTTAATTCGACCGACAGAAACCTTGTGTGGATAACGCCGTTTATCGACGAAAGAAGCGTGATTTTCGATTATCTTCCGCGCGACGCGACGATTATCGTGGACGAGCCGAAACTTTTGTACGACAAGTTGGAGCTTATCGAAAAGGAACACTCGTCAAGGGTAAAAAGCCTTGTCGAAAGCGGCGAAGTACTGCCGATTCATAAGGAGTCGATTCTGACGCGCGCATACGCGCTGACGTATATAAGGGTGATGAAGCGGCTTGCGTTCCAGCAGTTGACCGCGCTCAATCCCGTGTTCGAGTCAAGCGCCGTATATACGCTCAAATCGCAGCAGCCCGCAAAGTATTATCTTGACCGCAACGTGCTTTACACCGACGTCAAAAATTTCAATGCGACGGGCTACAAAGTCATGCTTTGCTGCGGCGACGAAAACCGCGCGAAAAACGTGTCGAAATCGCTCAAAGAAAACGATATTTACGCAGAGTGCGACGAAGATTTTTCACGCAGTAAAATCATTGCGACAAAAGCCCCGATACGCGTCGGATTTATATATCATCAGGCAAAACTCGTCGTCCTTGGAATGGACGAACTTTTTGGCAAAATCGGACAGAAAACAGAGTTAAGCAAACCAAAAACGGGGTTTATCCAGTTAAAAACGGGAGATTACGTTGTTCATGAGCAATACGGAATCGGCGTTTGCGAAGGCTCCGACCGCATCACCGTCAACGGGATAACGCGCGATTACGTCGTGCTTCGTTACCGCGACGGAGGAAAACTTTTCGTGCCGATCGACCAGATGGATATGCTGACGAAGTTTTCGGGCGGAGAAACGCCGAAACTCAATAAACTCGGCGGCGACGAATTCAAAAAAACCAAAGAAAAAGCGAAGGCGTCGATACGTAAACTTGCCTTCGACCTGCTGAAACTTTATCAGGAACGCGAAAAGCAAAAAGGATATAAATATTCCCCCGATACGCCGTGGCAGCGCGAATTCGAGGAAAATTTCGAATACGACCTGACCGACGACCAGGATCGCGCCGTCCGCGAAATCAAGGACGATATGGAAAAAGGGCGCGTGATGGACAGGCTTGTCTGCGGCGACGTCGGCTACGGCAAAACGGAAGTGTCGTTCCGTGCGGCGTTCAAAACGGTCATGGACAACAAGCAGGTTGCGATTCTTGCCCCGACGACAATCCTTGCAAAACAGCATTTCAACACCTTAAACGCAAGGTTGCAGGGATTCGGGATAAAGACGGTACTTTTATCAAGGCTTCAATCGGACAAGGAAATCGACCGCTCGCTCAAAGAAATCGAAGACGGCGTGGTAAGTATCGTCGTCGGCACGCACCGCATACTGTCGAAAGACGTCGCGTTCCACGATCTCGGGCTTTTAATCCTTGACGAAGAACAGCGTTTCGGCGTGGAGCACAAGGAAAAACTGAAAACGGTGAAAAAGGACGTCAACGTTTTAACGCTTACCGCAACGCCAATCCCGAGAACTTTGAATCTCGCGCTGAGCGGAGTCCGGGACATAAGTCTTCTGGAAACCCCGCCGAAAAACCGTTTGCCCGTGCAAAACTACGTCGTCGAATACAGCGACGGGCTGTTAAAAGACGCCGTCATGCGCGAAGTGAGCCGCGGCGGACAGGTGTTTATCCTTTACAACTACGTCGAAACTATCGAGGCGTTTGCCGAAAAGGTCAGGAAACTCGTTGACGGCAAAGCAAGGGTGATGGTGGCGCACGGTCAGATGGGCGCGGGCGAACTTGACAAACGAATGACGTCGTTTTATCAAAGGGAAGCGGACGTGCTTATCGCAACGACGATTATCGAAAACGGCATCGACCTTCCCGACGCGAACACTCTTTTCGTCATCGACGCCGACAGATTCGGGCTTTCGACTTTGTATCAGTTAAGGGGCAGAGTCGGCAGAAGCGGCGCGCTTGCCCACGCATATTTCACGACGCGGCTTAATAAAGTCCTGACCGACGACGCCGTAAAACGCCTTACCGCGCTTACCGAATACAGCGACTTCGGCAGCGGATTCAAAATATCGCTGCGCGACCTTGAAATAAGGGGCGCGGGAACTTTCCTCGGCGCGGAACAGCACGGCCATATCGAAAAGGTCGGATATGAACTGTACAGCAAGATTCTGAAAGAAACCGTGGAAGAAATCAAAAACGGCGGCGTAAAGAAAGAAAACAACGTGCTTATCAAAATCGACGTCGACGCATACGTCCCCGAAGACTACGTGGGCGACGGCGACAAAATCAGGGTATACAAGCGCATTTCGGAAGTTACGAGCGTGAAAGAAAGGGACGAACTTATCGCGGCGCTGTCCGACGTGTACGGTCCTGTGTCCGCGCCGCTTAAAAACCTTATCGACATCGCGCTTCTGAAAAGCCTTGCCGGCGAATACGACGTCGAAAAAATCGTCGCGACGAAAAAAGGTGCGGCATTCGTGTTCCGCGACGCGAACGTTTTCAAGGAGCAAAACCTGCTTTCCGCCGTGGCAAAACTTACCGAAGACGTCGTGCTGACGGCGACCATACCCCCGCAACTGTTGTTCAACACAAAAGGGATGACGGTCGAACAGGTTGTCGAAAAGATGATAAACTTTTTGCTGATCACGCAAAAATCGTGAAATTTCCCGCGTGAAAAACAAAAAAAACGATAAAAAGGAAAATATATAAAAACGTTTGCCTAATTTAAGGTAATCTTATATAATATGGTGTATGGTTTTTATTATTATATATAATTCCGCAAGGAGTCTATGATGAATATTAAGAAATTCTTGGCAGTTATACTTGTGACGATTATCGCGATTACCGTGTTTGCGGGTTGCGACGTTATCACGAAGAATGAGGAGCGCGACTACAACCAATCGCTTGCCACCGTGAAATACGCAGGGCTTACGTCCACCGTCACGAAGGGCGAGTTTAACGAGTCGTTCAACTCACTTGCCTACTATTACGTTTACTATTACGGATACACCGTCGACGAAGCGGCGACATCCATATTGGATTCGCTTGCCCAGCGCAAGTTGCTTATCCTTTACGTCCGTGACGAAATCGCAAAAAGTCAGGGCGTCGCAAACACCACCGCGGTTGCAGACCTTTTGAACGCCGTTGAGAAAAACGAAGCGGTAAAGAGCGCGAACGAATCCATGGCAAAGTGGTACAAACAGGTGTTTGAGGAACTCTGGAAAGAGGCAAACTCCACCGACGACACGACGGACGATACGACCGACGACGATAAAGTCGACGAAACCGACAAAATCGCCGCGCGTCCCACTCGTCCCGACAAGGCGGAAGCGGAAGTCGATTACAATGCGGAGTTAAAGCCCGAAGACGCCGAAATTAAGTTCTTTGAGAAACCCTACAAAGATTTGTACACCGAAAAAGAATGGGACGAACTTAACAAGGTCGAGGGCAAAGCCGACTATATACCCAAGGCTCTGAACGAACTCAAAAAACAACTTGCAGACAACTACAAGTCCTACGATTATTACCTTAACAGCGCGTACGAAACCCAACTTATCTCGAAGTATAAGAGAGAACTCAGCAAGGATTTCAACCCCGACGACGCCGCAATACAGGCTGAATACGACAGATACGTTTCTCTCAACAAGGAAAAATTCAGCATCGAAACGGAAGCGAATTACAAAACCGCAATCTCGTCGTCCTTGACAAACACCGTTTATCATCCGACGTCGGAACACGGCTACGGCTACGTTTTCAACATTCTCTTTAAGTTCAGCAACGACCAGTCGACCGAACTTAAAAACTTCACGGCGGGACAACCCGACAAAACAATCGTCGAAAAGTACCGCGCACAACTTGCAAACAAAATCGAGGTTATGAAGTCGAATCCCGATTACGATCCCGACGAAGTCTGCGAAGAGTGCGAAAAAGCACAAAAAGACAACAATGACCCCAACAAGTACTGCACGAAAGAAAAATGCAACGCCCGTCCTTACGAGGTCGATAGCGAAGGCAATATCAAGAAGTACAACGTAATGGACGTAATCAACGAACTCACGGCGAAACTCGACGCGGCAACTACGTTTGAGGCAAAGCGCGAAATCGCGGCGCAGTACGTTTATATGGTAAACGACGACACCGGTATGTATAATACGAGCAGCAATAACGCCATCACTGCGGGCGGCAACGGATACCTTATCTCGCCCCACGAAACCGATAAAACTTACGTCGAAGAATTTTCGAAAAAGGGCAGAGAACTTGTAAATAACGGTCTCGGTTCGTACGGCTGGTGCGTCACCGACTACGGCATTCACTTCATGTTCGTAAGTTATATTCCTTACGACGCGACGAAAGTCGAGAAGGAAAATGAAATTCCCCTTAAATATATCGTTTACTACGGCCGCGAAGACGACGAAAACGACAAAAATAAAACGCTCCGTGACGTCATTGTCCAAGATCTTAAATCCAAAAATACCGAGGCGCGTTATCAGATTGCCGCTCAGAACGCAATCGCAGCAAACAAAGACAACTCGATTTCAAGGAATAAGAAAGCCTGGGAAAAGACAGTGAAAGAACTCAAAAAATCGCTTGGCGTAAAAGACTAAGACAAAACAATCAAAAACCTTCGGGTAACCGAAGGTTTTTTTATCGGGTTTTTTGAAAGAAAAAACAACCGCAGGATAATCTCAAAAATTAGTATTGTAAAACCAAGAAACTTATGATATTATATAATCAATAAAACAACTTTCGGAGTCATTATGCAAAACGAAAACAATTTTAAAAAACACGAAAAACTGAAAAAAAAGTTGAAGATCGCGGGATTTGTCCTGGTGATTGTCGGGGCGGTGCTGGCACTGGTGGCGTTTATCGACTTTTTTATAACGGTCGGTAATCCCGACAAAGGAATGCCCAAACTCTTCTTCCTGGCGTTTATAGGGCTTCCCATGCTGGGTATCGGGGCAGGGCTTCTCACATTGGCGTTCCGCCGCGAAATTGCCACGTATTCCAAAAACGAAAGTGTGCCCGTCATTAACGAGGCAAGTTCGGAAATCGCGCCGGCAATACAAAACGTCGTGAAAGCGGCAAAAACCGAAAGCGGCGTCAGGTGCGAATGCGGCGCGTTGAACGACGCTGACGCGAAGTTCTGCAAGGCGTGCGGAAAGCCGCTTGCAAAAACCTGCGACAACTGCGGCGAAGCGAATTCCGCCGACAGCGCATACTGCAATAACTGCGGCAACAAGCTGTAATAAAAAGAGAAAAGGGGACTTACAAAAGCAAGTCCTTTTTTTGCGCCGTGTTTTTGACTAATACTGCGTTTCGCCCACGGCTTATACGGTAAAGTATTAAGCCGCTCGCGTGCCTTGTCTTATTCTAAAAACACGACGGAAAACTTGTTCACAACCGAAAACGCCGAGATTTCAGATGATTTTTGGAAAAGGCGAACGCGGTTGTACTTTTCGTACTACAAGCGAGCATTTTTCATAAAAGCGCTTAAATCTCGGCGTTTTGGCAACGTTCATATTATTATCTGTTGGCATCCTAAAAATACGACGGAAAAACCATACAAAACCCGATATTCGTCGGAAAATTTTTTCATATTCGTTGAATTCTCGATTTTTCAATGATATAATAATATAGGCAAAACCCGCGGGAGTGTCCGCGGTTTGCAAAACACAGATTAAGGAGAAAATTATGGGAGATTATTCAAAATTTATCGACGAAAAAAGACGTGCCGTACCGACGCCCGAAAGCATGGTTGACGAAAACGGCATTTGCGCGTTTGGAACTTTCGACAAGGAATTTGAAAAAATGGACCTTGTGAAACTGAAAAAACCCACAAGTTTGCCAAATTGCTTCAACAGGCTTAAACTCACGCTGTGGGAAGCGACGGAAGTCCATCTGAAAAACGGTGTGTTGCTTGCGGTGGTTTGCGATATGGGCATATTCGGAAAAACGCTGAACGTGTTTTACGACAAGCGTACGAAAAAGGTTTATTGCTGGGATACCAACTTAAAATCAAAGGACACCGTTATCGCGCCGAACCTTATCAACGGTGCCGTTGCAGAAGGGAAAACACCCGTGTCGCACGTCAGATACGTCAACGACTTCCAGGACGGCAAATGCCATCTTAAAGGACAACATACGGGCAAATGTCTGATCACCGTTCCTCAAAAAGACAAAACGATCGTCGCGGCAATCAAAGAAAACTACGGCGAAGCGACAATCGAGTACGACTTCACGCTGACGCGTTTGTCAAAACCTTGCGTAGCAAGCATTCCTTTTGGCAAAAACCGCCCGCTGTACAGCCAGAAAGACTTTTTTAAGGCGGAAGGCAGGCTTGTCATTAACGGCGAAGAAATGCTGACGGACGAGGATTCCGCGGCAATCGTCGACGATCACAGGGGCTATTATCCCCGCCGCGCCCATTACGACTGGGTAACGACGATGGGTAAATGCAACGTCGACGGCGCAGAAAAATGGCTTGCGTTCAATCTCACCAGAAATCAATCCATCGATCAGGAAAAGTATAACGAAAACATACTCTGGCTTGAAGGGAAAACAAGCATTCTTCCGCCGATAACGTTCACGAGAAACCCCGAAAGCAAGGACTTTAAGGATTATTCGGAATGGATTGTCAAGGACGAGCACGATATGGTAAACCTTAAATTCAAGGTATACAATATGAATCCGATGATTATGCACGCGCTTGTCGTAAACATAGATTATTACGTCGCATACGGCGAACTCGAAGGGTATATCCGTGACGAAGACGGCAAGAAATACGTCCTTGACGGAATGCTCGGCATGGGCGAAGATAAAACGCTGCTGCTGTAATAAAGCCCGAAAAACAGCATGCAAAGTACTGCCGTACGACAAAAAACACAATAATTGTATGAAAGTCTTAAACGGCGAAACGTGCAGTTTATCAGTCAAAATCGCGTGATAAACATATTATTGCGAGAACAGGACAAAAACAAAAAAGACAGCCCGCGGGCTGTCTTTTTTATGCAAGAAAACAAGTTGTTTTTAACGAGGTTCCGAATTACTGCTCCTGCGTTTCCTGACGGAGCAGGGTTGCGTAGCGCAGCATATGTTTGCGAGAGGACACGCCGAGTTTTTCCAGAATGTTGTGGTTGTGGAATTTAAGCGTGCTTTCGCGGATATTAAGGACGTCGGCGATTTCGTTTGCGGACTTGCCGTCAATATACAAGTCGAAAATCTTTCTTTCCGTTTTCGTGAGTTCTTTCAGCCCGGCTTTGAACGCCTCGTAGTTGTCCGGATCGATTTCGTTTTTGCGGGAATACGCAAGCCTTTCGATTTCGGCTTGTCGCTTGTCGATTTCGGCGGTCTGGTTTTCGGTGACGCTTGCAAGTTCCTCGTTCTGGCGTTTCAGCTTATCCGTTTCGAGATCGCGCAGTTTATCCTGTTCGGCAAGGTAGACGAACAAGTCGTCGATTTCGATAATGTCGGAGTTGTTTTCGGCGTGCTCCTGCTTGCGGATTTGTTCCAGATTTTTTATCACCGGCGCGACGAATTTTCGTGAGAAGACAACCGAAAGCACGACGGCGGCGAACACCAACAAGAAGCATACCAAAACGATTCTCGTTGCGTTGACCGCAATGGTTTTGTCAAAGCCGCTTTTCGGCTGCATTACCACAAGGGAGTATGCCGTATCGCATATCGAAATCGTTTTCGTGACGGCGACGAAATTTGTTTCGCCGCTAAGTTCGGTAAGGTTGTTTTTAATTATTTTCGGGGAAAGAGTGCCGCTCGGTTTCAGGGAATAGCCGCCGAGAACGCCCGTCCAAAAGATATTTTCGCAGTCGATTTTGCTGTCTTTTGAAGTTTTTGAAAAAGTGCAGGTTAATTGATCCAACCTTGTCGGCTGGGCGAAGTAGTCCTTGAAGTAGGTGTTGGAGATTTCAAAGCCGCAGATGCCGTAAAAAGTGTTGTCCGCGCCGAAAATCGGGGTGATATAAGCCATCGCACTGTCGCTTGTGCCGTCAAGCGCATAAACGTCGGACAGCAGCGGTCTTTTATCTTTTACGGATTTGCCGAAGATGTCTTTTATTTCTGCCACCGATTCGGTATTGAATTCCAACCGCCATTTACGATGCGGCATTATGCCGTTTTGCCTGCCGAGATCCGAGTTTCCTCTGTACATAAGCAACGTTTCGTCCGTGCGGTCGAGGGTACTGCGCTGGAAGTACAGCCCGGTTCTGGATTTGTCGGCGTTTGTAGCACCGGAGTTTACGGTTGCGTCCATCACAATGAACGCGCCCGAGGCGTCGGCTTTCAGCAGTTCTTCTCTGAGTTTCGGCAAAAGGGCTTTCTGCATGCCTTCGGTATGCGACAGGGAGTCGTTCAGCGCGTTGAAAGAAATCCCGTTTTCGGACAGATACGCGTCGATTAGCGCCGAAGAGTCGGCGGCAAGCATTTCGCCCATCATCGAGATATCGTCAAAGTATTTTTCGATTTGTCTTGTATAAAACTCGTTCTGGAAAGTGAGGTTGTCGGAATATTTTTCGGTCGTCGTCGAGAACTGCCCGGCGAAAAATAATCCGCAGCTTACAAACACGCCGACGACAAGAACCAGCGCGAGCATATACAACAAAAGCTTGCGCCACATTGACTTTTTTCTGTTTTTGAAATCGGCGATTTTTAACATATTTCGGGATTTATCGCCGCGTTCAGGCGACGTTATAAAGCGCGGCTTTCATTTCCGCGACGATTTGTTCCGTGGTGCCGCCCGCCGCGTATAGCGAGGCAAGGTTTTTCTGGATTTTGCGGATTTCGTCGTACAGCGTGCGTACTTTGGAATAATAGCCGTCGAAATTCGGTTCTCTCACGAAAGTGCAGGTCGCGACGGTTTTCGTCAGTGCGGCGTAAAGGTTTTTGAAGGCGTCCGACTTAAAGGAATTTTCGCCGATTTTCGCAAAAGCCCCCGTTCTTACGGGCATATATCCGGTTGACAGGACAAAGTCCACGTTGCGCTGTTCCTCGGTGAACCACCGCGCGAATACGGTTGCCGCCTCGGCTTTTTTGTCGGTCGTTTTATAGGCGCAAAGCCCGACGCCCGCCTGCGTTGCGACTTTCTGTTTTCCCGCCTGTTGGGGCAGGGGTAAAACTTGCAGATTCATATCTTCCGACGTATTGTTGGGGTACGTGATTTTGTCGTTGGCGTAAAGCACGGAAGCCGAAGAGCCGATGCCGGCGCACGTTTGCGCGGTCATAATCTGCGTGTTGTAGTACATATCGGACACAACGATATGGCCTTTGGCAATCGACGTCGCGAACGCCTCATAGGCTTTTATAAACGACGGGTTGTTTTCGTCGTACCAGCCGTCCTTGTAAGAAACGCTTTCGCCGTCGGATATTGCACAAAGTTCCGCAAGTCTTATGAGATAATCGATGGCGCAGAAGGGTTTTCCGCCCGACCACTCGTAATATTTTTTGGCGACGTCGAAGAAGCCGTCCCACGTTTCAAGGTCGGACACGGAAACGTTTTTTTCGGCGGCGAATCTTTCAAAAACTCCGCCCGCGATGAACAGCATATAAGTCGATTTGGAAACGGGGAAAACCGAAAGGCGGTCGCCCAGCATGCCGTCGCTCAGAAAATCGGGGACGAAGGCGTCCAGTTCGGACGGCGTGAAATAATCTTTCCAGTTCAGAAGGTTGTCCGCCCCAAGACTTTGCGCGTCGCCCGAGTGACAGAAGAACAGGTCGGGCATATCCTTGGAGCCCGCTTTCCCCGCCTGCGCGTCTTTGAGTTTCTTTCCGATCTGGGAAGCGTTGGACATCAATGTAACGTCAATGACGATTCCTTTTTCCTTGCCGACGGTCGCGTTGAATTTCTCCACAAAGTCGTTCATCGGGGAGTTGGCTTGCTCGCCGTAAACGTGCCACATCGTAAGAGTCGTGGGTTTTTTGGGATCGAGCAAGGATTTATTTTTGTTGCAAGCAACAAACGTAAACGGAATTGCAAGAAGCGCCGTGGCGGCGATCAACAAAGTGAGTATTCTTTTGGCATTACGTTTCATAGTGTTTTTCCGTTATTATCAGTCGGGGGAAATTGCCCCGATTTTTCAAAAAATCAAATTATTTTTGGGTTTTCCCCACCTTTTGGCGGGTTGGGTGGGGGAAAAGCCGTCCTGATTTTGATATACTGTCTATACACTCGAAGGTGATTATCTGTATTATAGCATAATATGCGCGCGCAAGTCAATCCGCCTTTGAGACAATAAAACGCGATATTTGCGGAATTCACAACGGTTTTAAGTCGCGATTTTCGGCGATTTGGAATAAATCACTTAAATCAAAAGGAGTAAGACTATGAAAAGAAAGTCATTTCTCGCAATTATGGTGCTGATGCTGGCAATTGTTCTGCTCACTGCCTGCAACAAGGACGGAAAGCACAACTTTGCGGAAGAATGGAGCAACAACGAGACTCATCATTGGCACGCGTGCACAGACAAGGGCTGCAAGGAAACCAAAGACAAAGCCGAGCACACCTGGGACGGCGGCAACGTGACTGTTGAGCCGACCACGGAACAAAAAGGCACAATAGTTTACACCTGCACGGTCTGCCGCAGAGAAAAGACCAAATCGATTGACGAACTTGTCGTCGGAACAGAATATACGATAACCTTTGACAGCAAAGGCGGCAGCGCGGTGCAACCCATCAAGGCAAGCGCAGGCGCGGCGATTACAGCCCCGACCGATCCCACCAAAGACGGTTTTGTTTTTGCAGGCTGGTATGAAAGCACGGACGGCGGCACAACGCTTTCCGACACGGCATTCAGTTTTTCATATATGCCGGCAAGAGTTTTCACGCTTTACGCAAAATGGGCGACTGCCGACATTAAGGGCAAGACATTCAAAAAAGTTGACGCAATCGTCGAGTGGGAGTCCGAAGCCGTCAAGCAAGCGCTTCTTGCAGAAATGGAAATGACGGAGGATGAGTATGTTCAATTCGTTGCATCATCAAAGGTCACAGTTGAGTTTGCGGCTGACAAAAATACCGCGACGGTGACCTATGATCAAGGTCCGGGCGAAGTAGGCGGTCAAGGCATCTTCGTGGTGCTGTATAAAATTAAAGGTACTGCCATCGTGTTCTACGACAGCCAAGAAGATATGGAAAAAGAAATCCCCGCGCACAAATACGGATTGTTTGCCGGCTCAACGTTTGAGTTGTCCGCAGATAAAACAACCATTATACAGACTAATACTGAACCGGGTTTGGGCACATATAAATTTATTTTAAAGGTTGCCCAATAAACCGGCGTAAAAGGAACAAACACAAAAAACAACGGTTTTAAGTCGCGATTTCGGCGATTTGGAATAAATCACTTAAATCAAAAAGGAGCAAGACTATGAAAAGAAAATCAATCATTGCAGTGCTGGCGTTGGTATTAGTGTTGGCGTTGTCGTTGTCGATATTCTCGGCATGCAACAAGAAACACAAGTATTCCAGCGAGTGGAAGTTTGACGAAAAAACTCACTGGCACGAATGCACCACGAAGAAACACACCGACACGACGGAGAAAATCCCGCATGAGTTTAAGGAAGAAATTGTGAAAGCAGCGGACTACGGAGTGGTCGGCACAAAGAAATTCACGTGCAAAGACTGCGGATATAGTTATACCGAAGACATCGACGCACTTGGCGCGAAGGACAACGAAATCAAACTTGCAGAAGGCAAAACGCTTGGCAAGGAATACGACGGAGAAGTTATTTCGATTACGAAAGACGATTTCGTAATTGAAGGCAATCGCGCACCCACAATTATGTTCAAGGTAAAAGGCGCGGACGACAATACGTACACTGTAACCGCCCCGAAGAAAGTCGGCGAATATACCGTGAAAGTCAGCGTAGCAGCCACGGCAGAGTGGAAAGCCGCGACAAAAACTTTTGACTTTGCAATCACCCCCATGGTAATCAGCGTTGCTTGGGAGCCTACATACAATAATACAAATGTTTTCTCAGGCGAACCTGCCGAATTGCTTGAAGGCGAAGAAGCAATGATTACCGTTACAATGAGTAGTGCCAACGTCGGCGCGACAGTCCAAGGCTTTGAAATCACAGGAAAAGACGCGGGCAATTACAGCCTTGCAAGAGAAGACGTCAACGTGGAAATCGTCAAAGCGGACATTAACTTTGAAATCAGCAATGCGAGCGCATTTAATGAGTTGTTCTTTGTCGGCGCAACGAATATCCCCGATCCCACAACAAATTACGTTGAAATCGGCACCGGTTACGGCGAAAGGACTATCGAGTGGATAATGCACCTTGGTGACGGCGTTTGGAGTCGCACCCTTACAAAAGACGAAGTAGTGGGAACAGCAGGCGAATATCGCGTGCGCATTAAATATGCGGAAGGCGACAACTACAATTTCGGAGCCACCCAGTACGTCAGCTTCACTGTAAAGAAAGAAAGCGTGCTTACCATAAAAAATATAATCGGTCCTGATGGTAATCCTATCGCTGGCATAGCCGATAGTACTTTAGGAATTAAGTATGGCGAAGATAGAATTAATATGCAGGCTCAGATAGACGGATTATGCGAATATTTGACAAACACAGACAATGCAGAGAAATACTTTATTATCAGAGTTCAGTGCGGAGAAACCGTCATTGCAAGATTTGAAAGAAGAGGCGTGCAGACCACGAGCGATTTACATTATGTGTACACGTATGGCGGTATGTCGTTCGATAATGACCGAGTGACCGGTATGCATTTCGATTTGTTTGGCGCAAACGAGTACGTTAACGCGGAAGGCAAATGGATTGGTAACGAAGATTTGGAAATTACGATAGAAATAACAGACTCCAAAGACCACCCCGTACTCAGCAAAGACTCTTTGCAGAATAGCTCATCGGTTGGAGGCGGTCAAATCGCGGTGTTTGAAGTGCAACTTCCCGAGGGAGATGACGTTATTTGCACGTTCGACGTGAGTTGGTCGGGTTCGCCGAAGAATATCGAAATGGTATTGTACGATGCGGTTACCGGTTCCGAAACAAGCATTGTTGTTAATAAAGTCGGCGAAAACAAATTTACGTTCACGGAAACTTCCGGCAGAAAGAGTTTTTACTTGTACGTAGAAGAGTTGGAAGCGACCAATAATGCTTCGGGGTTTACGATAACGGCTTCCTTTGAATCTTCGACAAGGCTTGAATTTCCCGATGGCGCAAATGAACTTTCGTCCGGAGAATTGACCTATGCGGCAGGCGAAGAAAAGAGATTTGTTATCAGTGCCGGTGCCGACCTAAAGAATGGAATGAAGTACACGTTTTCAAATATCCCCGCAGGCGCAACCGTAAAGGTTTATAGAGAAGACGGTTCAGCGGTGACTTTGTCGGCGGACAATTCTTTCACACTTCCGGCCAGAGTGCCCGTAAGAGATTATACCATCGTTGTCACAAACACCACCGACAACAATCTGAACATTAATTTCAGCATAACAAAAGAACAGACGCCCGGCGGCGGGATTGTAATTTCCTGATTGAAAGCATAGCAACAAAATAACAACAACAAAAGATCGGATAAGCGGGGTAAAACCCGCTTGTCCGAAAAACATTTTACTTAAAGAAGAAAATAATTAAATTTACATATAAAAAAATAACAATGGTTTTAAGTCGCGATTTTCGGCGATTTGGAATAAATCACTTAAATCAAAAAGGAGCAAGACTATGAAAAGAAAATCAATCATTGCAGTGCTGGCGTTGGTATTAGTGTTGGCGTTGTCGTTGTCGATATTCTCGGCATGCAACAAGAATCACAAATATTCAAGCGAGTGGAAGTTTGACGAAAAAACCCACTGGCACGAATGCACCACGAAGAAACACACCGACACGACGGAGAAAACCCCGCACGTGTTCACGTGGACAGAAAAAACACCCGCAGGCTTTCATACGGACAAAGTCGAAAAGGGCGTATGTGAATGCGGATACGAAACCGAAAGGACGATTTCCGGCACCGCAACGCACACTTACGGCGAGGAATGGAAAAAAGACGAGTCGGGACACTGGCACGATTCGACCTGTGACGCAACGGCTCCCACGCATGACGCAATAAAAGGCAATTTCGCCGCGCATACCTTTGACGAAGGCGTAGAAACCAAACCGGCGGACTATGGCGTGGTCGGCGAAAAGAAATTCACCTGCACGGTATGCGAATATAGCTATACCCAAGAAATTCCCGCACTTGGCGCGAAGGACAACACTATTTCGTTTGCTAACGATTTAGTTGATGAAAAAACCTATGACGGGTTGGCGTTTATCATTGATCCCGCGAAGGTCAATCGTAAGGGCGACGGTGAAATCACCATTACTTACAAAGGCGAAAACGACACTGCGTTTTCCGAAACCGCCCCGAAGAATGCCGGCGAATATACCGTGAAAGCAACCGTAAAAGGCACTGCGGAATGGAAAGGCGGAGAAATCACCACGACTATCATGATCAACAAACGCGAGATAACTTTGCCCAGAGACGTTTTTGAAGGAAAACTTGGAGAAAACCTTGAAAGCGGAAAGTTCGGTTTGACGTGCATAAACGTCGCGGCAGATACGAACAACGTCGTAGAATGGGTGACGATTGGCGCTCCCGAAACATACTATGCGATTGGCATACATACAATCAGCGCCACCGTCCTGACCGTGGACAACGACAACTTCGAGCTTAACAAAGGCGTATACGACACGGTCAGATTTACCGTTTGGAACGCTCCCGATTCCTTCTATGCCGGAATCCAAGACGTGTTCACCTTTTCTGGTAGCAGTGATATTTTGATCACAACAATAATCGCTAATGGCACGGTGAAAAAAGGCGACCAAATTTTAGTCAATGAAATCGGCAAGATAATCACCGTGAATAAAATCAAAAAGGGCACAGGCACAACGGCGACAGAGGTTGAAACGGCAACCGCCGGTGAAGAAGTAGGCTTGTATATCGAAGGCGCAACGAAGGATGAACTTAATCGCGGATATATGCTGTCCAAGCCCGATACGATTATCGGTTATAGCAAGGTCACGGTAACAATAAGAGTGCGCACAAAAGACGAGGGTGGTCAAAACACCCCAATTCAGTCGGGAATTAAACCGAATGTTGCCTTTGCCGACACGTTCGGTGAAGTAACCGGCGAAGTTACGTTCCCGGAAGGCACGACGTTACTTTCAGGTGGTGAAATACTTGAAGGCGTCACCATTAATTTCCAAGGCAAAAAAGTCCCCGCGTTTGTCGGTCGCAGGTTCACACTTAGGGTGAGCGGAAAAACTATTGCCGAATGCATAGTCACCGCAGTTCCTAATGCGACAAGAGTTAGGAGCGGTTTTATGTTAGGCGTCGCCGGCACCAATGTCATTGAGCCTATCGAGCTTGGCGAAAACACATTTGCGGTCAACCTGAACAGAAGTGATCTCGGTGAAATGCTTAAAAACGCCAAAGACACCGATACAATCGAAATAAAATTTATTAATGGCGGAAAGGACATCGCAAAATACACTCGCACTCCCGGCACAGGCGAGGGGGTATACAATGAAGTTGGCGGAAGAATAGTCGGTTCATATCTCATCGTCGAGTTTTATAAAAACACTGGATCTGATCCCAAACTAACCGGTAATAACGGCGAATGGGTTTTTACAGGCGATGATATATATATCGCAATTGGTGTTTATATTACGCCCGCTTCGGGAACCTGAGCGACACTGCAACCATCGTAGCAAAATAACTTAAAAGTTATTATCTGATCAAAATAACGGATAAGCGGGCGTAAAAACCCGCTTATTCACCATAAAGGTGTTTTATGAAAAAGATATCAAAACTTATTGTGTTTGTCCTTGTTCTTGTTTTGGGCGTGATACTTGTCGCGTGCGGGAATAAGGGCGGTGGCGGTGACAATACCGCGACCACCGTCAACGAACTGACCGCAGAAAGCGGCGTTTCGGCAAGCGGGACTTTTGAGGGCGGCTCCAAACTTAAAGCAGAAGCCCACGCAGCCGACAGCGAGAAAGGACGGGCTGCGATTTCGGCAATCGACAAGCCGTACGACAGCGCAAAGGTTGCCGTTTTTGACATCACTTTCACAAAGGGCGGCGAAAAGGTGCAGCCGAGCGGCAAGGTCAAAATCACTATGCCGAAGCCGTTTGAGGCGGACGAATACGTCACTTATCACGTCAAAGGCGACGTCGTGGAAGAACTTGAAACTGCGGTCGTCGGCGACAAAATCTCTTTTGAAACGACAAGTTTTTCATACTTCGTGATCACGACAAATAAGGTTGCGCACCGCACGAAACTTAACTACAAGGGCGTGTGGGCGCCGTCGGCAACGGGCGAGCCCGTTGACATAACGGAATATTTCAAAGATCCGCTTATGATTGACAAGGAGGGCGACGCGTATAAGATGGCGGACGCCGTCGAAGAAGACACGGCTTTGAAACTTTGTTCCAACCCCGACAATTATAAGTACGAAGCGCGCGCCAGGGATAAAATCGGTTATCTTTTCGCAAGAGGAACCGAAGACTGGGAGTTTTGCGCGGAGATTCGCGCAGGCTCGCCGACGGGCCCCGCAATCGCGAAATGGCACGGCTACGAAATTTATAGTTATTACAGACACGAAAAATACGACGACTACGAAGACTTTAAGTGGACGGAATCGCATTTTCTGCAATTCATCGGCGAGGTTCACCCAAAACTTGAATACATAAAGTTTGATTCCGTTAAAAACGTTGACGGCTATACGGACGAAAACGGCGGGTGGATTTCGGAAAAAGACTCCCTTGACGTTTACGTCGTGCGTACGCCGATAGGCACTTCGCAAAGATTGAACAGGCGGCTGAGCGCAAACAAGTACGGAGTTCCCAAAATTTCCGAAAGAGCCATAAACACCAGACAGTCATCTATCGCGGGATATCCGCGCTACTGGTGGAGCTTCGATATCGAAAAAGGGAAGCCCACGCACTGGCTGCTGATCAACGGCAACGTCATGGCTACGGTGTTCAACGGGCGCGGTGAATTTGTCCAATCGGGATATGATATGAAATTGAAGTTCGATTACGACGAAAGCCTCGATACCGGATCTTCCGAAAGCAAGTTCAACACATATTTTATTCTGCTGGAAGAAAACGGCGTCGCAAATCCGGATTGTAAAATGGACTTACAGTTTTTACAAAACCCGTAAAATATGGTAAAATAATATTAATAAAAACAAACGCCAATTATTTTGGCGGCGGAGACAATATGAAAGCATTAAAAGGCGTACTTATTACACTTGTCGTCATCATCGCCATCGTCGGCGTTACCGTCATCGGCGGGTACGTCGCGGTTCGCTCCAAGTATGGCATCGACCTTTTCCGCACCGCGGGACAACTGAAAACGCTCACAAAAGACGTTGACGAATCCGCTCTTTGTCCGAATGCCTACGGCGAGCAGGATTTTGTCGAAATGAAAAGCGCAGTCAATGATAAAATCGACGGGCTTATCGTCTATGAAAAGGACAAAGGCTACAACGGCTATTCGGTCAATTTTGCTTCACTTGCGGGCAAAAGTATGACAGATCCGATTTTCCTCACCGAAAAGCATGTCGGGGCGATTGCCCAAACGGTCTTTTACGAGCAAACGGGCGGCAAAATCAAGTTGGGCGATAAGGAAGTGTCCGTAACCGTCGTGCAGATTGACTTTTCGGAAATCGCCGCAAACGGCAGCGCGGACTTTAACGTCGTTGCAAAACTCGACCTTACGCCGTTCAAAGCGGATATGGGCGGTTTCCCGTATAAATACTTCAAAAAATATATCCCCGACAACCTTTACGTTTCGTCCACCGTTCGCGTAGATAAGACGGAAGAAGACGGCTTTGCCTATACCGTAACGCACAAATCGCTTACGCTTAACAATCTTTCGGCTGATGATACGGCGGATTTGTTCAACACCCTGAACGCCGTGCTGAAAATAGGTACTGCCGAAAACCTGAACATGCAGATCGGCACGACGGCGGTAAACGCACTTATCGGCACGAAAGACGCCATCGGTTTTGCCTATTCCATGAAAGCAATCGGGGCAAAGAGTTTCGATTTCGGCACTGTTTCGGACATAGACTTGTTTATCGTATACTAAACGACTTAATGCAGCATATTTGCGATGTAAAGTCGCGTTTTATGCAAAATATCCCCCAAAAATCCAAATAAGGAGATAATATTATGACGCACACAAAGGCAAACAAATCAAAGATATTGACGCTGATTTTGGGACTTGCGACGTGTTTTGTGCTTATGCTGGGCATTGTGCTTGCAAACCCGACTTTTGCAGCATATGCGGCAGGAGAAGACGGAACAGCGCCGACAATTATCCGCACGGGCGGTATTGACGTTGATAGAAAAAACCATATGGGCACTCTCCCTAATGCATTAAAGGGCGTAGAATACAAGGCGAAAGACGGTAGCAACTACAAAATTGAGGCTACTGGAACAGAACCGTTCACTTTTAGTGCGAATAAATCGGGAGAAGGCTATGCCCCATTGCCCGAAGGACTTTCGTTAAACCCGACGACAGGCGAAATCGTAGGTACGCCTACGGGAGATGCAGGTAAATACAATATCAGCGTTACCGTTACAAATAAATACGGTAGTGATAACATCTCTGTGGGGATGTACGTTTATGGCGAAACCTCCAAACCTAAAATCACGACAACGCAAGCAGATATTGCGGTAGGTTATGTAGATTCTTCATATTCGCAACGTATAGTTTATAATAGTGGTATAGGCGAACCTTCCAAGGCAAGCATTACAAACGGTAATTTACCTAAAGGATTAATACTTCGACAAGCAGGTTTTGGTATCTACATAGAGGGAAAACCTACCGAGGAGGGAACTTTTACTTTTACCGTGCGTCTGCAAAACGCCGCAGGATTTGACGAAGAGACATATACCATAACAATCCAAAAAGGATATCAAAGACCTAAAATTATAAACCAAGATGACATAACTAATAAACCTGCGATAAAAGGGAAATATTTTGAATTTCAATTTGAGGCAACCGGAACGAATGCGGCGGATAATCCGTTTTTGTTCTTTACGTATTTGAACCAATTCGAAGAATCAACACCTAATGCGCAAGACGAGTATGAATTAGGAAACGGACTATTCTTAACAAAAGAAGGAAAAGTATATGGCACGCCCTATAGCACTGAGGATATATCCTTTAATGTAGGTGTAAAAACCAAAAATTTAAATGGCGACTACGAAGAAACTGGTTTCGGCACTGGCAATTGTTATGTTCCCGTTTATGAAAACGGACAAATAACTGGGGTTACTATTTCCCCTGAAAACACTTCCGTTCCAAAGGGTGGGCAAAGACAATTTACCGCAACCGTAATTGGATACGGCGATTTTGACAAGTCGGTTACATGGGATATATATGACTATTCTGCAGGTACAACAATATCTCAAGACGGCGTCTTGACTGTCGGAATTGATGAAACGGCAACAACAATAAGGGTTGAAGCAAGAAGCAAAGGCGACACTAATATACTTAAAGAAATACCAGTAACTATAATAAACCATACGCACACGACAACGTTTGTCCCTGAAAAGCCGAAAACCTGCACAACGGACGGAAATATCGAACATTACAAATGTAACGTTTGCGGAGATTTGTTTGAAGACGCAGGAGCGGTCAAATCGCTTACCGAAGAACAAGTAAAAATCCCTACGGGACACGAATACGGTGATTTAGTGCCAAAGCAAGAGCCTACCTGCACACAAACGGGTATGCAAGCGCATTACAAATGCTCGGTTTGCAACAAGTATTTTGACGAAAGCAAAACCGAAAAGACCGTAGATGAATTGACTATTCCGATAAATCCGAACGCTCACGATTTTGGGGCGTGGATAGAGGAAGTTCCTGCAACTTGCAAAGATACCGGCGTAAAGGCGCATGAAGATTGTAATAGGTGCAATAGGCATTTTGACGAGAGCGGAAATGAAATCACCGACCTTACTATTCCTACAAACGACAATCACGACTGGAACGCTTGGGTAAGCAACGGTAACGGAACGCATACCCGCACTTGTAAGAGAGATAGCGATCATAAAGAAACCGGCACTTGCTCGGGCGGAAAGGCAACTTGCACGTCAAAAGCGGTTTGTGAAGTTTGCAGAACAACGTATGGCGATACTGCACCGCATACATACGGTGACTTGATACCCGAAGTGCCTGCAACAACGGAAGACTTTGGCGTGAAAGAACACAAAGATTGTAAGGTTTGTGGAAGACACTTTGATAAAGACGGCAACGAAATCACCGACCTTAGAATTGCCAAAATCGGCACGCATAACGTGGTAATAAATGGCGAAAGCAAATTCTATGCACACGGCGAAAGCGTAACCGTAACGGCAGAAGATAAAGAAGGCAAAGAGTTCGTTGGCTGGAAGGACGCAAGCGAAAATATCGTCAGCACCCAAAAGGAATATACCTTTGTGGTAAAAGACGGAATGGTTCTTACCGCCGTATATCAGGACAAAGCACCGGGCGGCGGCACGATTGACGGCGAAATCGCACCCGCTCCCGATAAAAAAGGGCTGTCCGGCGGACAGATTGCGGGCATCGTGATCGGAAGCATTGCAGGCGTCGGAATTATCGGGTTTGCAATATTCTGGTTTGTTGTGAAGAAGAAAACGTTTGCCGAGTTAATTTCCGCAATCAAAGCACTGTTCAACAAAAAACAATAATGTCAACAAAGCATTGTTCAACAAAAAACAATAAATCCAAACAACAAAAAACCGTCCGTATTTCGGATGGTTTTTCCTTGGAGTAAGCACAGAAGCGATGATGCGATGTTTTTGCCTCTGGCAAAAGCGATGTGCCTGCGGCGCGATGTGTGCCTTCGGCACGTTGCGGATAGCCGGGAGGGTTCGACTGCGAAGCAGTGTGCGTTTTTGTTTAAACGCACGGACTCCCCCGTATACAAAAACAACCGCGGTTGCGGTTGTTTTTTGGTGTACCCGGGGGGAGTCGAAAGGAACGTCGTGACGCAATAGCGAAGCGAAGATGCTTGCATCGAAAGCGTAGCGTCAGCCGGGAGGGTTCGACTGCGAAGCAGTGTGCGTTTTTGTTTAAACGCACAGACTCCTCCCCCTCCGTATACAAAAACAACCGCGGTTGCGGTTGTTTTTTGGTGTACCCGGGGGGAGTCGAACCCTCGACACCCGGCGTCGGAGGCCGGTGCTCTATCCAACTGAGCTACGGATACGTCTATGACGGATTATAACACAAAACGGGCGGATAGGGCAACTTTATTAAAACTTATCGGAAAAATTGCCAAAAAAAAGGACGGAAAATTTCCGTCCTTGTGGAATCGTCGGTTATTCGGAGCGCAGGCACTCGACAGGATCCTTGTTTGCCGCCATATGCGCCGGTACAAATCCCGCAAGCACCGCCAAAACGACGCTGATACCGAACATCATAAGCGGCTGCCACCAGGAAAGCGTCGCAAGGTGCTGTACGCTGAACAGCTTTGCAATGACCGCGTTTATCGGCAAAATCAGTATATACGATATCGCGATGCCCAGCACGCCCGACAGACAGCCGATAATGCCCGATTCCGCAATGAATACGCTCGACACGTCGAGTTTCCTTGCGCCGATACTTCTTAATACGCCGATTTCTTTCTTCCTTTCAATGACCGACGTATATATTATGATTGCAATCATTATCGACGAAACAATCAGGGATATCGCGGCAAAACCTATGAGTACGCCCGTTATGGTTGCGGTCATCGACTCCACGTATGCCATTATCATCGACAGGTTGTCGCTGTATTTCACGGGAGTTTCGCCGTTTGCTTGAAGAGTCGCGTTGTAGTTGTTAAGGAACGCAAGGATTTTCTCTTTCGAGTCGAACGAACTTGCATAGATTTTGATTTTCTTGGGCTTGTCGACGTCGGACACGCCGAGTTTCAGCATGAGAGAATCGAAGTCAGTGCTCGGATCGATTTCGCTGATACCGACCTCGTCGTTGTTCAACGCCTTGACAAGCGGATGTTCCGACGCGCGCTCCGAAAGGTATCTGGACAGGGCGGCGGTGTAGCCGATGTTGCCGTTTATCGACGTAACGTTTGCGTCTTCGCGGGGACGTACGACGCCCACGACTTTCACGTTCACGGTGTTTTTTCTGCCGTCGGTCTCGCCGTCGATAAAGGTTTTTGCGCGTTGCTCGTCCCTTGCGGCAATCTTTTCCCATTTTCCCGTTTCGGTGTTTTTGTGATAATAGTCGCAACCCGTGGCGATTTGGTATTGCAGGGGCTCTTTGCCGTTTTCACCGATAATATCGCTTATCGAAAATGTCGAGTTGCTGAAACTGTTTTCGCCGCCGGTCGAGCCGCCCAACGCGCTGCCGATATCTTCTTTCGATTTAAGCCCGAGCGCGAAGAGCGTATAGTCGTTAATTTGGTTTTTGCGGTCGACGACAAGCACGACTTCGTCGTAATTCGTCGGCCATTTGGAATTGCCCAGAAGTTCGTACTGCCGGTTCAGAAGCGTTGTGTTGTCGGTCATTTCGTCCCATACGGTGAGATAGGACGAGAACATTTCAAGCTGATCCTTGAAGCCGGAGAGCACGGGAATATCCGCAATCGCGTCGACGAAAGGCTGCACTTTCATATACTTGTCTTCGTCGCCTTTCGCGTGAGTGTAGTCGCAGTAAACGTCGAAATCCGTGCCGTAGTTGTACTTGACGTAACCGATCGTTTCGTCAAAGTTGTTGTCGATATACGACTTTAATCGTGTCAAATCGTTCTTTGAAGTCAGCAAAGGGATATTATCAATGACATTGCCGATGACTTGTTGCGTATAAATCGTGTCGCCCGACGGATATTTTTCGCGCTTTGCCGTGTCCGTTGTCAGAAGGGACAGAATCGCCGACAAGTCCGTGTTGCTTTCACTGATTTCGATGGGGTATTGCGACAGCGCGTTTTCTTCCATTTTTGAAATGAACGACCTTGCGCCCGTCGAAAGCGCGAGAACAAGCATTATGCCGATGATACCGATGCTCCCCGCAAACGACGTCAGAAACGTGCGGCCTTTTTTGCTTATCAGGTTTGTGAAAGACAGCGAAAACGCGGTGAGCGGCGACATCGACGCCTTTTTGCGCTTTTTCTTTTCAATGCGTTTCAGCGCGCGCTTGGCGTTTTTCGCACCCGACTGTTCAATGTCGGAAAGCGCTTTTTCTTCGGCGGCGGTTTTTGCGGCAAGGTCTGCCGCCTCGTCGCTAAGACACTCGTCAAGGGTGTACTCGTTCGTGTCACCGACGATGACGCCGTCCGACATATTGAGAATACGGGTTGCGTATTCGTCGGCAAGTTGCGAGTTGTGCGTGACCATGACGATAAGGTGATCTTTTGAAATTTCTTTCAGCAGTTCCATAACCTCGACGCCGCTTTCGCTGTCGAGCGCGCCCGTCGGTTCGTCCGCAAGAATGATTTCGGGATTGTTGACAATGGCGCGGGCAATCGCGACGCGCTGCATTTGTCCGCCCGAAAGTTGCGACGGATGTTTTCTGGCATGGGCTTTCAGCCCGACTTTGTCAAGCGCTTCAAGCGCGCGAGCATGGCGTTCTTCTTTTGTAACGCCCGCAAGCGTCATCGAAAGTTCCACGTTTTTCTGAACCGTCAGGTGCGGAATCAGATTGTAACTTTGGAAGACGAAGCCGATACGCTTGTTGCGATAATCGTTCCAGTCAAGGTCGTTGTATTCTTTCGTGGAGCGGCCGTCGATGATGACGTTGCCCGACGTGCATTTGTCCAGCCCGCCGATTATGTTCAGAAGGGTTGTTTTGCCACAGCCGGAATGGCCGAGTATTGCCACGAATTCTTGTTTGCGGAATTGGATCGTGATGCCTTTCAAGACGTTTACGACGTTGTTGTCTGTCTTAAAATCTTTTTTAATTTCTTCAAGTCTCAACATAAAAAGCGCCTTCCATATTTTTTGATTTTAAAATAATAGATCTTAATATTAAAAATAAATTAAAATTGCAAAATTGTTAAGAGTATTTTTTAAAAAAACAGGAAAAGTTTTATCATCATTTACAAAAAAAAGACAAAACGCGGGTTGTCTTTCCCTTAAACGCTTGAAAAACAGGGCGGCGAATGATATAATACCTATTATCTTTTGAAAATCCATAAGGAGAGATTATGAGTAAAAATCCAAAAGTCGACGCTTTCCTTCATAAGCTTTTCGGCACCACGCCGGGCGAGGGAATGCAGCCGAAAGAAGCGATTGCTTATTCCGTTGCCGGTTTCGGACAAAACTTCATTTGTACGATTATCGGCAGTTATCTTACCGTCTTCATGACAGACGCACTGGGCTTTGACCTTAACACGAAAATCGGCGTTATGTCGGGCGTTATGGCGGTTGCCTGGCTCATGCTCGGCACGCGTATCTTCGACGCTTTCAACGATCCCATTATGGGTAGCGTCGTCGACAGAACCCGTACGAAGTGGGGCAAGTGCCGTCCTTATCTCAAATGGATGGCGATTCCCATCGGCGTCGTTACCATTTTGTGCTTCCTGCCCTGGTACCCGAAAACGGGCGGCGGCTTTGCGGCTCTTTCGGTGATTTACGTTATCTGGTCGGTCGTGTATACGGTTGCGGACGTTCCTTACTGGGGACTTTCTTCCGCAATGACAAACAACACAGACTCCCGCGGGAAAATGCTGACAGTTGCGCGTCTTGCGTGCACGCTCGGCGCAGGTATCGTTACCGTTTTCGTGCCTATTATTACCTCGGGCGTCACTGCGGAATACAAGTATAACGAACTTGCGGTGCAAACCCCCGTCATCGTTTACCAGATCAACGACGTCAACGACAGCACGAAAAACGTTTACGTCTTTGATACGGAAATGCAAAAAGCATACTTCAACGACGGCGATATCAAGGAAGGCAACCTTACCGAAGCGGCGAAAGCGGCAGGCTTCAAATACGGCAGAACGGTTATCTACGACGATAAGGACAGCCCGAAATATCTTAATATCAAATTCAAGAAAAACGGCGATATCAAGAGCGTCGAAGTCAAGGAAGAATATTATAAGCAGAATTTCCGCTCCGCAAGCGGTCTTTTAAGGACGGAATGTGCGGACGCAAACCAGAAAGCCTTGCGTTATACTTACTTCATCGCGGCGATAGTGCTTGTCGTGCTTGCGATGCCGATGTTCTTCTATGGTTTCAAAAACACCAAAGAAAGATTCGGTGCTGCGGAAGACGACAATCCCCCGACGCTCGGACACAACCTCGGGTTGCTGTTCAAAAACAAACCTTTGTTGCTCCTTGTTCTGTCGGGTATCCTTGGCGGCGCGAGAATGGTTTATACATATACGGGCGGCTTGTACTTCTGTAAATACGCCTTGCAAAACGAAAGCGCATACAGCCTTTTGACGATGCTGGTCGTGCCGGGCGGTCTTGTGGCTTCGGTGCTTTGTCCGTGGCTTACCAACAAATTCGGCAAAAAATGGACGTTCATCGGCTCGCACATAATCGGCGCGGTCGCAATGATAATTATGTTCTTCATGTGGGATTTCAGTGCAGGCGCACTTCGTGCGGGCGGCATTTACGTCGCGGCAATCTGCCTTATCCTTATCGGTATCCCGCAGGGTATTTCCAACATTATGACCTACGCGATGATCGGCGATACGGTTGACTATCTTGAATGGAAGACGGGCGAGCGCGGCGAAGGTATCTGCTTTGCAATGCAAACCCTTATGAATAAAATCGGTATGGCAATCGGCGCGTTCATCGGCGTTCTCGCATACGGAATGAGCAACATTTCCCCGACCGACCCTGTCGGCAATATGGACGTCGCGGGACTTAACAAGTTGTGGATGATGCTTGTCTTGTCGGGCGTCGTGAGCTTCATCGCCTGCATTATCCCCATCTTCTTCTACAACCTTACCGAAAAGCGTCAGCGCGAAATGGTGAAAGAAATCGCCGAAAGAAAGGCGGCTGCGGATATTTCGGCGGATCTCGATATTCCCGTAACTCCCGAAGCGTAATCTTTCGTAAAACGAGTTTTAACCCCGCTTATGCGGGGTTTTATATTTGAAAAATGAAGCGCGCGCACTTTCGCCGCTTGACTATTTTTCCGCCGCGGTTTACAATATTTTACGAGGTGAATTGTATGTTATACGACAATATTCTGGAAACAATCGGGAAAACCCCGCTTGTGAAAATCAACAGCATAAGTTACGACGACGTGAACGTCTTCGGGAAGCTGGAATATTTCAATCCGTCGGGCAGCGTGAAAGACCGCGCCGCTTATAACATGATTCTGGAAGCGACGTCGTCGGGCGCAATCGACAAAGACACCGTTATTATCGAGCCGACTTCCGGCAATACCGGCATAGGACTTGCCATGGTATGCGCCGCTCTTAAAATGAAACTTATTCTCACAATGCCCGAAAATATGAGCGTCGAAAGAATAAAAGTTCTGAAAGCGTACGGCGCGGAAATCGTCCTTACGCCAAAGTCAGAAGGCATGCGCGGCAGTATCGAAATGGCGGAAAGGCTCAAAGCCCGTTACGGCCACGCTTTTATCCCGTCGCAGTTCACAAATCCCGCAAATCCTGCGGCGCACTTTATGCACACCGCAAAGGAAATCTTCGCCGACCTTAACAACGTCAGCTGGATTGTCGCGGGCATAGGCTCCGGCGGCACGATAATGGGCATTAAAAAATATATCGACACCTATAAAACTTCCACGCTTATTTGCGGGGTTGAGCCGAAAGGAAGCCCCTTGCTCACGCGCGGGAAAGCGGGACCTCATAAAATTCAGGGCATCGGCGCAAACTTCGTGCCGAAAATCCTTGATCCCGACGTTCTGGACGCAGTCGAGGACGTGTCGGACGAAGACGCCATGGAATGCGCCAGAAACCTTGCGAAAGAAGAAGGCATTTTCGTCGGTATTTCGTCGGGCGCGGCGATTCAGGCCGCAAAAAACCTTGCGTCGCACGGGGAAAAGGGCAACATCGTCGTTATCCTTCCCGACGGCGGTATGAAATATCTTTCGACGGAGTTGTGCGGTGAGTAAGAAAAGAGTTGTGCTTGGTATGAGCGGTGGCGTCGACAGCAGCGTTGCCGCGCTTCTCCTGAAACAGCAGGGCTACGACGTCATCGGGCTGTTCATGAGAAACTGGGTTGAAGAAGACGAAAGCGGTTGCTGTACCGCTCTTGACGACTACGACGACGTGCGCGCCGTCGCGGGGAAACTCGACATACCTTATTACACCGTCGATTTGTCCAAGGAATACTGGGATAACGTTTTCAGGCAGTTTGTCGATTACTATAAACGCGGGCTCACGCCGAACCCCGACGTCCTGTGCAACAGGGAAATCAAATTCGGCCCGTTTGCAAAGTACGCCAAAGACCTTGACGCCGACTTTATCGCGACGGGGCATTACTGCAACGTGCTGAAAAAGGACGGCCGCACCTACCTTGCCCGCGCAAAGGACGAGAACAAGTGCCAGACGTACTTTTTGAATCAGGTTTCGGAAAAACAAATCGAAAACGTCATTTTCCCCGTCGGAAACCTTTTGAAACCCGAAGTCAGGAAAATCGCCGAAGAAAACGGACTTTCCACCGCCGAAAAGAAGGACAGCACGGGCGTTTGTTTTATCGGGGAACGCAACTTCCGCGAATTCTTAAAAAAATATATCCCCATGAAGGAAGGGGATATCAAAACCCTTGACGGCAAAACCGTCGGCACTCACAGCGGCGTGTTTTATTACACCGTCGGACAAAGAAAAGGATTCGGTCTTGGCGGCGCGGGTAACGGAGAGCCGTGGTACGTCGTCAAAAAAGACGTGGAAAACAATATCCTTTACGTCAATCAGGGAGAGTGCGATCTGCTGTTCACAAAGGAACTCACGACGCGCGGCTTCAACTTTATCACAAAAAAACCCGACGAGAAGGAATTCAGGGTGCTTGCCCGTATCCGTCATCGTCAGCCCCTTGAAAACGCAACTGCGGTAATCGACGGCGACGACGTGCATTTATACTTCGACCGTCCGCAACGCGCCGTGGCGGCAGGACAATATGCAGTGATGTATGAAGTTGATTCGCCTATCTGCCTTGGCGGCGGCGAAATCCGTTAAAAAGTCATAATTTTGCGCCTTTTTGAGTTTTTCCGGGAACCTGAAAATCCGTGTACGCCTAAGTACACTAGGATTTTCAGAACCCCGAAAGAAACGTCAAAAATCCATCAAAATTCTGACTTTTTAGAGCAAGTCAAACATCAAGGATTCTGACTTTTTAGAGAGTTAGATTCTGACTTTTTAGAGGGTGAATTTATTTGATGCTGACTTCTTTGAATTTAATATAAACTGCACAAAATGCGGTTTAAGTTATAAAAAAAACACCTTAAAGGAGGTTTTATGGATAAAATTGTCGTTTGTCCCGAGTGCGGGGCACAGATGACTTTGCAGGACGGACAAGTCGTGTTTTCCTGCGTCGATTGCGGCACCCGTCTTTATTGCATTAAGGGCGTCGTCATCACAAAGTCGCAGGCAAAACTTTTATTGAAAAAACTTGTTGAAAAGAAACAGGCGGAAAAAGCAAGACAACTTGAAATCGAGCGCATCAGCGCGGAAAACGTGAACGAAACAGTGCGTCCCGAGCCGCCGATGCCGATGCAGCCCGTTGCGCCCGTGCAGGTAAAAATGCCCGAGCCCGAGCAAAAAATCAATATCGCGCCGCCCATTGCGCCTGCGCCCAAACCTGTTGAAAAACCCGTCCCGAAACCCGAAGAAAAGGCGGAAGCGGCACAAATCGGAAAGGTCAATCACACCGTAAAATCGGGTATGGCGTTTGCGATTTTCACGTACGTATTTTTCACGGCGTTTATGTTTGCGTGGTTTTATCCGCTGCACAAAATGTCGTTGTCGTTCGTCAACGCGTTGCCGAGCGTCGCAAACGACGAACTGCTTAAAACAATCGTCGGATACATCTGGATTTATTTTGACCTGCTGGTATTTCTGGCGTGGGTATGCGCGTCGAGTTCGTTTATGTCGCTCGGATGCGTGCGCCGCAGAAAAATCGACACGGGGGCGGAACTTATCGCCTCGGCTTGCACGATACTGAATCTCCCCAACGTATTCCTTATGCTGGTTTTAAGCGCGAACCGCAAAAAAATCACAAAGTACAAACGCAGCGAATACGGCGTAAAATACAATATCCGCAAGGACTACGTCCCGACAATTGCCGTTCTGGAAACTCTGACGCTTGCAGCCGTCGCGTATTTCCTTTACACTCTGGTAAACCCGTATTTCTTCGTGAACACGCCGGATTTCTCAAACTACGTGAAAATTATCATCGACGTTGCGTCGACAATGCTCATACCGTTTATGGCGGGCGTAATATCTTTGTCAAGGCTTATCAAGATTATGGCAAGACGTCGCTGATGACAACAAAACAAAAAAAACGTACGGGCTGCCGTACGTTTTTTTATGCTTTTTATATTAGTTTGTCGCCGCCCGTGGTCGAGATGACGTACAGAATATTGATTTCTTCGCCTGTCAGAGCGTCGATATAAATATAATATATTCCGCCCGATTCCACGATGAATTCGTAACAGAGCTTTTCGGAACTTGTCTTGTACGGAATGACGCAAAGTCTGCCGTCCGACGCGTTTTCAAAGCCGACTTTCGCCTTTGCGGACTCGCGGGAAACCGCGGGCGTCTGCGTTTTTCTTTCAACGTGGTTGAAGGCATAATTTACCGCGTCCATTCCAAGAACGTCGCCGTTATCCGCGGCAATTTTCACCTTCACAAGGTCGGGATAAAGTATCGTGCCGTCCGACAGCACGGGCGCAAAATTGATATAAACGGTGCTGTCGTCGTTTGCGCTCCACACGTCGTGCATGTCGTGAAAACCGCATTTTTCAAGGAAAACTTTTGCCTTTTCGACGCAATCTTCAACCGACAAAACGGGGTTTGTAACGTCGCGGCTACCGCTCACGTTCAATAACATTCCGCCGCGCTTACTGACCTGCAAAGTCGTTCTCACGCCCAAAAGCATGCAGTCGAAATTGTACGTTTCGATGTCGCCGCCCCACTGACCGAGAAAGTTCAGATTTTGTAGTTTGTCGCCGAAAATATCCGTGACGATGGCGGTTGCTTGCTCTTTTGTTACTTCGTTTTCGGGAAGACCTTTTATTGCCTTATCGTTTCTGCCGTCGCTGAAAGGTCCGTCATAGATAAGTTGCGGGTATTCGACAGACGGGTCGTTTAATGCGGCTAAAACGTCGGATAAAACGTCCGATTTGTCGTTTACGCCGTTTACGAAAAGGTATCCTTCGGATATTTTGTCCTTGACTTTATTAAGTTCCTGCGACAGCGTTTTCAGCATTTCGTGAATTTTCCCGATTGCCGTGTTTTCTTCCGCCGTAATCTCTCCGCCCGATTCGAGTTTGTCTTTGAGATACGCCGAAAAGTCGCCCGTCTGGTTCAGAAATCGCATTGTGTTTTCGATGCTCACGTCCGAGCCCGAAAGGGCGGATAACGCGCAAACGGCAAGTTCCCCGGACTTCACGGCGTCCGACAAAAGAGAAAGTCTTGTGGTTTTCCCCCGTGCGACCGTCAGTTTTGCGAATTTTATTTCCAGGTCGTTCGTTTCGTCCAGCAGGGTATAATAAGATTGCTGGTAATGCGCTTCCAACACGTTTTCGGTTTCGGCGCGCGCTTTCTTTTCTCTTCCGAAAAGCACGCCGAGAGTTATCACCCCCGCCGCCATTGCGACCATAATCACGCTTACCGCTATTATTGCTTTTTTATTCATACGCACCTCATTTGGCAAAGTTGTGCTTGCCGATGGAAAGCATCACCGTTCTGGACCATATCCACTTTGACGTGGCGGTTGACGGATTGTAATAATACAGACAGCCGTTTGTGGGATCCCAGCCGTTTAATGCGTCCTTAGCGGCTTTGATTGCGGTGGCGTTGGGTGAAAGATTGATTTGTCCGTCGTTGACTGCGGTAAACGCCCACGGCTGATAAATCACGCCGGCGATAGTGTTGGGGAAAGACGCGCTTTTCACGCGGTTCAACACGACTGCCGCGACCGCGACTTGTCCGACGTAAGGTTCGCCGCGCGCTTCGGCGTACACGCATTTTGCAAGAAGGTATTCGTCCGACGACGAGTATCCGCTTGACGAGCCCGTCGCGTTGCCGGTAGACAGACTGATTCCCATTGCGGCGGCGGTTTTTTTGCCGACGATACCGTCTGCGGTCAACCCGTTTTTGCTTTGGAAATACTTTACCGCTTTCGTTGTCGCCGTGCCGTATATGCCGTCGACCGCGCCCGTATAATAGCCCCAGCGTTTGAGTTTCGTTTGTACGGTTTTCACCTGATTGCCCGTCGAGCCTTGTTTCAGCACGACCGCTTCGGTCACGGCGTCGTCTTTCGTCATTACGCCCGAAAACGCCAGAACTGCCGTGAGCATTGTCACGAACAGTACGAAAGCGCACAAGATTTTTTGCGAGTTTTTATTCATCTTCACCTCTGAATTTTTTGATTATTTCAACGATTTTCGATTTGTATCGAAAGTTTTCGCTGCCGTCGTCGGGGACGAAACACAACGGCGGAAAACACACGCACCACCAATTATTTCCCGTCCCTTCGCCAAGTTCCACGATAAGCGCGTCGTAAACGCCCGCAGGGAAAGATACGTCGTCGTATTTCCTATAAGGAAACTTTTCCGAAGAGAGCCGCACGGTCGCGCGGTAAGAAAAACCTTTGTCAAGAAGGACGTCGTCCGACGTCTTTTTCAGGGCGCAAAGATTGTTTCTTATCACTTCTTTCGCGTCGTCCGACGACTTGCAATCCGAAAGCAGCGGCGTAAGGTAATTTACGACGGCGTCGCGCACATCAAGCTTCACGCTCTGGTCGATTTCGGAATTGCTGTTCGCGCGAATATGTATCCGTACGCAGTCCTGTTTGCGATTTTTCGTATCGACGCAGCCCGAAAGGGAAATCATCAGAAGAAGAGTTACGATAACGATTTTTTTCATTGTTCACCTCGTATTGTTCTTGTCCGACATAATTCTTGCCCGTATTTGCGTTTCTATACTTGAACGGCGGCGGCGGGTTGTGATATAATAAAAACGGAGGTAGTATGAAAGAATATGACGTATTGATAATAGGCGCGGGTCCTGCGGGGCTGACGGCGGGTATATATGCGGCGCGCGCGGGCGCAAAAGTCGGCATTGTCGAAAAGTCTGCGCCGGGCGGCAAGGCAAATCTTGCAAACGACCTTGAAAACTATATGGGCACCGACGGGATTTCGGGCAGCGACCTTATGATTAAATCGTTTTCGCAAGCCGAAAAGTACGGCGCGGAGTTTATCTTTGACGAAGTTACGGGCGTTTTCCCCGACGAAAACAAGGCGGTGCTTAAAGGCGGCGACGTAAAATACAAAAGTCTGATTCTAGCGGTAGGCACTTACGACAGAAAAACCGGCGTCGAAAACGAAAAAGATTTTATCGGGCGCGGCGTGTCGTACTGCGCGGTTTGCGACGGGAATTTCTTTAAGGGGAAAACCGTTGTCGTCGCGGGCGGCGGCAACACCGCTTTCAAGGACGCGCTGTATCTTGCGACGATTGCGAACAAGGTTTATATCGTGCACAGGCGCGAAGGTTTCCGCGCCGAAAAAATCCTGGTTGAACGGGCAAAAAACAACGAAAAAATCGATTTTGTGTTAAACGGCGTAATAGGCGCATTTCACGGCAACGAAAAACTTGAATCCGTCGACGTGAAATTTAAGGACGGAGGCGTGAAAACGCTTGAAACCGACGGCGTATTCGTCGCGCTCGGCGCAGAACCCGAAACGGGCTTTATACCGTCGGAAATCAAAAAAGACGACAAAGGTTATATAGTTACCGACGATAAAATGCAGACGAGCGTCAAGGGGATTTTTGCCGCGGGCGACGTGCGCGAAAAAAACCTGCGCCAGATTGTCACAGCGTCGTCGGACGGCGCGATCGCGGGGCAGTTTGCTGCGGAATATGCGCTGGAAAATTATGACAATCGTCAAAATATGTAAAATTTTATATAGACATATATCAATATTTGTATAATGAATTGATAAAAATCGTAAAAAAACGTATCAATTTCGGTCGTTTAACCGACAAAAGAAAAAAAATAAAAAAATTTTGTAAAAAGTTGTATAAAACCACTTGACAAGTCAAAAATATCATTGTATTATGATGCCATAAATCAAGTGAAATTACATTTGATATTAAATCGCTCATAATTTTCCCCCTTATCATATAATTAGTGAGGTGGCTCGGATTCTTCCGAGCCACCTTGCTTTTGCCGCGAAATTTTTATCCTTTTCACACCCAAAATAAATATCGTGTCGTTACGCATAATAGGCGTATGAAGAAGTTCATAAAAGTCATAATTTCCGCGGCGATTTTTGCGGTTTTTTCGTTGTCGGCGACGGTAATAATAAATTGTAACGCGCGCGTCGCGCGCGCGGAAGTTCTCGAAACGAAAATCGTAACGATAATGTATCACAGTGTGTTAAACGGAAGCAAAGGAAGATATATCGTCAGCGAAAAACAACTTGAAAACGACCTTGTCGCGTTTAAAAACGAAGGGTTCGTTTCGGTAACTCCGAATGAAATCATCGCGTTTTCGGAAGGTCGCGGTATGCTTCCGGAAAAACCCGTGCTTATTACTTTCGACGACGGGCATTACAACAATTTATATTACGCCGTGCCGATTCTGAAAAAGCACGGATTCACGGCGGTCATCAACGTGGTCGGGGCATATTCGGAATATACGACGACATCGGGCGACTCCAAAAACCCAAATTATTCGCACATTACCTGGGACGAAATGGCGGACGCGGCAAAGGACGGCGTGATATATTTCGGCAATCACAGTTTCGGAATGCACAAGTTCAAGCCGCGTTACGGAATCGCGCAAAAACCGTACGAATCGGACGACGAATACGTGAAAATATTCACCGCCGACACGATGAAACTGCACGACAAAATCAAGGAATACGCGGGCTACGACACGGCGGTTTACGCATATCCTTTCGGAAAATATTCCGCCCTTGCAAAAGATACCTTGAAAAAGCTCGGATATAAAATCACTTTGACTTGCAACGAGGGCGTAACGAGCGCAAGATTCGGCGATCCCGACAGCGTGATTTATATGAGGCGTATCAACCGCGAAGGTTCGTACTCGACCGAGGAATTTATAAACGTAATAAAAAAATATTATAGCCGTTGATTTTCCGCCCGTAGTTTGATATACTTGAATACGGAGTATTTTATGGACAACGTATTCAATTTCAGAGATCTTGGCGGAATCCCCGCGGCGGACGGAAGAAAAGTCAAAAGCGGACTGTTTTTCAGAAGCGGTCTTTTGGATTTTGCAAACGACAACGATATCGCGTTTTTGAAAACCCTCGGTCTTTTGGAAGTTTTCGATTACCGCGACCGCGACGAGGTGGACAAAAACAAAGAATATATTTACGAGCGCATCGGCGCAAAGCATTTTCATTATCCCAACGACATCACAAAGGGCAAAGTTTTCAAGTTGCAGACGGGCGGAATGGAAAGAATGTTCATAAAAATCAAGCCCGCGGACGTGTGCGAGTTTTATTCGTACCTGCCTTTCGGAAACGACGGATACAAAAATATGCTGCTTGCGGTAAAGCGCGGCGAAGTGCCGTTTTTACAACACTGTACGGCGGGGAAAGACCGCGCGGGGTGCGGCAGCGCGCTTCTTCTTGCGGTTTTGGGCGTGTCCTACGACGAAATCGTCAAAGACTACCTTAAAAGTCTGAAAATACGGGACAACATCAGAAAAGTAATGTTCGACAAAATCCCGAAAATCGTGCACCCGTTCATAAAAAACAGTTACGAGCCGCTTTTCATCGTCGACAAAAGTTACCTTGACGCCGCCCGCGACGCGATTTTCAAAAAATATGGCAGTTTTGAAAACTACCTTTTGAAAGAATACGGATTAACTCAACTCGACGTGGACGAAATCCGCGCAAAATACACTGAATAAACAAAATATACCGAATGAAAAACAAAAAGCACCGAGAAATCGGTGCTTTGTTTTTGAAATGAAAAGTCGTTACAGGACGATCGATACCGTCATATAGGCGATGTAGGTTGCAAGGATAACGCCGCCTTGCACGCGTGAGAACTTTTTGGTGATAACCGCGGGCAGAATCGCAAGCAGAGTGAATCCTATGCAGAAGGGCATATCTATGTAAAGCGAGTTGAATTCGACGGGAAGTCTGCCGCCCGAAATCATTGCACAAACCGGCAGGATTAAACAAAGGTCGATGACGTTCGCGCCGATAATATTGCCGATGGACAAGTCGTGTTTTTTCTTGATAATCGACGTAACCGTCGTGACAAGTTCGGGCAGCGACGTGCCGATTGCGACAAGGGTGATCGCGACGATTCTTTCGGGGACACCCATATATCCCGCGAGTTTGCTGCCGAAAGTTACGAGATGTTGCGCGCCGCCGACGATAAACGCCGTGCCGAGAATAAAGAAGATAATGCTTTTTGCGATGTCTTTCGTCTTTTGTTTTTTGGCGGCCAAGGCATCCGTGTTTGTGCTTTCGTCGGTTGCGTTTCCGGACTCGGCGGGGTTGCCGTTCGCGCCAAGGGAAGCGGGATTCGTGCCGTTGTCGACAATCTTATTCTTTGTCGCTTCTTTTTTTCCGACGATGATATTTTCCGCCATAAAGACGAGAAAAACAACCAGAAGAATAATTGACAAATATGCGTTCAAATAACCTTTCAGGCACATTAAGAACAAAATAACGATGGATAAAATCATTGTTATGCCCTTAAAGAGATATGTTTTCTTATCAAAAGCGTGCGGTAAAAACAAAAGCGACACCGCCATAATAAGCCCGATGTTCGCATTCACGCTGCCGACGGCGTTGCCGATTGCGATTGCCGCGTTGCCTTCGCCTGCGGCAATGGACGACGTGATAAGTTCGGGCAAAGTCGTGCCGATGCTCACGACCGTCGCGCCGATGATGAATTGCGGCACGCCCGACATTTCGGCAATCTTGCTTGCGGAATCCACAAACCAGTCGCCGCCTTTGATGATAAGGACAAGCCCCACGAGAAACAAGAACACGGTAAGGCAGATATCGCCCGTGCGCGTTATTGCAAGAAATTCAGTCATTGTTCCCTCCGTTGTTTTTCATAAATAAAAAAGACCTTGCCACGGCGAAGTGCCGTCCAAAGTCTCGTGAATTAAGGCAAACCGGACCGTCTGGTCAGCATGTCGGCATTGCCACTCAAAGAGTTACTACTCCCCTTGAACAAGGTTAATGTAGCACATCGCATGGCAAAAGTCAATGTTTTTCGGAGTTTTTTATGGAATCGATTTTTGCGGATAAGGCTTTGTGTTTTTCCATAAATTCACGATACGCCGCCGCCGAAAAAGGGCTTTTCACGGTGTCGACTTCGCGTGGCGTCGGCGCGGCGATTTTTGCGTTTTGCGGTTTTTTCGGGACTCCGCCGTTGTCAATCTTGTAAAATTCGCCAAATTTTTTATACATTGAAACCCCATATCGTTAAAATTTGTTTATTTTCGTTTGCCATAATTTATTGTTTACTATATAATATTTTTATCTATGAATTTATATTCAAGGAGATTGTCATGAACAAAAAAATAATCGCCGTTATAGCTCTTGTTCTCGTCCTTACGATCGGTCTTGTGGCGTGCAACGGCAAAACTTATAAGGCAAGCGGTGTTGCCGACGGCAACAAATACGCTTCGAGCCCCGTTGAAAACAACGGCAGTTTCGTCGTGAAACAGGGGGGCTACGTTTATTTCGTCAACGCATACGTCGGGGCGGACGCCGAAAACAAATTCGGCAAACAGGAAAAGTCCTGCCTGTACCGTGCGGAACTTGACGAAAACGGCAACATCATCGAGGGAAGCCGCGTCGCGCTTGTCAACAAAAACATTTATTCGACCAGCACGAAATCCGGCATTTACGTCAGGGGCAACTGGATTTACTTTGCGTCCCCCAACACCGACAAAACCAAGAGCGGCGAAGTCAATACGAAATACCTTGACTTTTTCCGCGTGAGTCTTGACGGCAAAAAGACGGAACTTTTATACACGATCGCAAATCGTTCCGCCGACTTCTTCGTTACGGACAACTCGCTTCTCGTCCTTGACGGCGGCGCGTTGAAGAAAATCGACCTCAACAAAAAGTCGCTCAACAAAATCAACAACAAGAAAAACTACGTCGAAGTACGCAGCAACGTTTCGTCGTTGCAACCCATCGTCGCAAACGGCGCGTTCTCCGGCATGGCGCTTATGGTATCGAATGCTGCCGACAGCGACAGCTGGAAGAAATTCAACACCCTTTCGGTCATTTATGCGGACGGCACGATTAAGGACGTCATCACCGACAACTCTTTCGGCGGCAATGCGGACAGCTATCTTTACAACGCGACCGTGTCCGTGAAAGACTATGTCGTGAAAGGCGACAAAATCACCGTCTATTACACCAAAACCGATAAGGATTCCAAGGTTCAGCTTTGTGCATATACGTTCGGCACGGACTTCTCGTTCGACAGCAAAAACGAAGTGCTTCTGATGAAAGACGCGTCTTCGTCCAACGTTGCGGCAGTAAAGGGCATCGACGAAAAGTCGGCGTTCGTCACCGTATCTTCCGCCCCTTATCTTAAATACGTGGAACAGGGCAAAGAACCTCAGAACGTCCCCGCAACCGCGACCGAATCCGACAGCCAACTCAAACGTCAGATCACAATCCGCGACGTCAGGAACGGCTACGTCTTCTATACCGACGCGTCGAGCGCAAAAGCGCTTTATCGCTATAATTACGCGTCCACTGAACTTACCACGGAAGAACTCGTTGCGGAATTCAACCTTTCTTCGTCCTGGTTCGCGCCCGTAATCTTAGGCGATTACATGTACTTCCTTGACGGCACGAAAGAATATACGTATCGCGTTAAATTGCAAACCGGCGATATCGTAAAGCCCGAAACCAAAGATATGGTTGTCGGCAAAATGACCGCGGACGACTACAAGGCGGTTTTCGAGTCGGAAAATTAATAAAAAACCAAGCCGTCCCGTAAGGGGCGGTTTCTTTTTAATTTTTAATTCGACAAAATTAGACAAAAATCGACAAAAACAAGTGAAAATCATTGAGTTTTTACTTGTTTTATTTGTTATAATCGCATTGCAACACGGAAAACGAAGTATTATTTTGGTTTCCGTCGAATAATTACATTTCAGGGGGTAACTTAAATGCACACAATCGTTATAGCAGACGATAACATCTCTTTCGCAGAAGAAATGCGAAATTATTTCACGAACAATACCGATTTCAAGGTGGTTGGCATCGCGCCCGACGGGGTTGAAGCGATAAAACTTGTCGAAAAACACAAGCCCGACTTTTTACTTCTCGATATCGTTATGCCCGAACTGGACGGATTCGGCGTGTTGAGCGCGCTTTCCGCTTTTGACGAAAAACCGAAAACAATAATGGTATCGGGGCTTGCAACCGACGGCTTTGTTACGAAATCGTTGCGCCTCGGAGCAAGTTACTTTATGGCAAAGCCCGTAAATTACGATAAACTTGCCGAATATATGCGCGAAATGCTTGCGCCCGCCGCAACCGTCGCCGCGCCGCGTGAAGAAACGCACAAAGTGTCTTCTCGCGTGAACAGGTCGTTGGACGAAAGAATCGCAAACATATTTATTTCGGTCGGCATTCCCGCCCATATCAAAGGCTATCAGTTTTTAAGGGAAGCAATCAAAATGGCGGTCGATACGCCCGATATCATCAACAACATCACCAAAAAACTGTATCCGTCGATTGCCGATAAATTCGACACGAGCAGCAGCAAGGTCGAGCGCGCGATACGACACGCAATCGAAGTCGCCTGGAATCGCGGCAAAATCGAAAATATCAACAGCATTTTCGGCATAAAGGTTTACACAGCAAACGATAAGCCCACGAACGGGGAATTTATCGCGCTTGTGGCGGACAAGATGATATTGGAAGGCGCCTAGTCGCAAACTGCGCTTTTGACCAAACAAACGTATTGCATTTGTTTGTTTGTCTTTTACTTGTTTGCGCCTTTTTCTCCGCGTCGTATGCTTCGTTTTTGACCAGTCAATCGCCGCACGCGACAATCGCCTGTCTTACGCTCGCATACTCCTTTTCCCCAAAAGTACGAAAGTATCTTTTGGGGTCCCCGTTTTCCGCTCGCAATGACATATTACTTCGTACGGAAGAAAACGAGTATTGTGTGTGCTCGCAATGACATATGGTTTCAGCAACCGCTTTCTGCGGTTGTTTTTATTTTTCCTTAAAAACCGCCGAAAATAAGGAATATTTCGGTAACGGTTTTTGTCGCGCGCGTATAATAATGTAATAAATAAAAATACTTTTATATTATTTTACATAAGTCGCAAAATTGTAACATAAAACAGTTTACAAATAATCGTATTATGATTATAATAGCAACGAAAAAAACAAGCAATATTAAGTGAGGTGCTTTATGGCTTACAAAAAATGCCCAAGGTGTGAACTTAACTGGATAAAAGACGACGAAGATTTGTGCGACGTTTGCAAGGCGGAACTTAAAATCGGCGGTATGAGCCTTATCGAAGACGACGAGGACATTCTCGATACCGAAGAAAGAATTTGCCCCATCTGCAAAATCAACCCCATCGACGACGGTGAAGATATGTGCGCGACCTGCCGCGAAGAAATGAAGTCAAAGGCAGCCGATGCCGAAGAAAAGGAAGACGACGACAACGACGACAACGACGAAAGCTGGCGCGAGTACGTCGAAGACGACACGGTCGAACAAATGGACGAGACCGACGAAATCATGCTGTCCGAGCTTGAACACGACGAGAGGAGGAAAGACGACGACCTCGAAGACGAAGACAGTTTCGACGACGACGAAACCAAGTACGATTACGGCGAAGGCGACGATATCCCCGACGACGATTTCGACGACGAGGAAGACGACGACGAAGAAGAAGACGAAGAAGAAGACGAGGAAGATGACTTTTAATCTGAAATAAAACAAAATAAAACATATTATGCCCGACGCGCATCGCGAAAGCAAAACGCGGCGGGCTTATTTTATCAAAAAACGGCAATACTTTTCTTATGAGAGAAGCGACAAACAATATATCAGTCGCCGTGGAGCGTGTGAAAAACCTGAAAGGAATCGACCTGAAACTCCTTATCAATCGTGGAAGAAACAGGTTTATCCGCGTCGACGGCGTGATCGAAGACCTGTACCCCAACGTGTTCACCGTGAAAACCGAAGACGCCCATACGAAAATACTGACGTTGACGTACGCAGACGTCATGATGAAAAACGTCAGATTCTTCCCGCGCGGAAAAAACGAAAAGGAAAGCAAACCGAAAACCTAAGTTCGCATTAACTGTTGGCATAATTTCGCTCCCGTCGATATATTATATATTGATTAGGCGGACGGCCTAAACGTATTTAAACTTATGGGGGCAGAAATGAACTTCGATTTTAATGAAATCAAAATGGACACCGTCGTGAAAACCGCCGAAAAAGAAGCGGCGGTAAGAACGTCGGTAAGCGAGAGCGAAAGCGGCGTCGTGACGAAAATCCTTGACGTTTCGGCAGACGGGAAGATAATCTCGCTGGATAATCAAAACGGTGCGGCGCGCGTTTTCGGACGCGTCAATTTCAAGGTGCTGTATCTTAACGGGGACGGCGAAACACGCGGGCTCGATTATTTTGCGGACTTTACGGAAGTTATCCAAAACGATAGTTTATCAGGCAGATTGTATGCACAAATTGCCGTTATTGACGTTGACACGTCGATAAGCGGCGGAATACGACTTAACGCCGTCGTGAAAATCACGCTGTATCGCGTTGCCGAAAACGACAAAAAATGTCTTGTGGGAGCAGACGACGACGTGTACGTCGAAAACACCGCGATGAAGTGCCAGCGGTTCATAACGTCGATGAACGCGCCGTTTACCGTGACCGATGAATACGACACGAAAACCGACGTCGCGAAAATACTTCTGACGCGTGCGGGAACTTACGTTGACGCCGCGACTGCCGGCATGGGCAACGTGCTTTTGTCGGGCGCAAGCGACGTTACCGTAACTTACCTTGCAAACGATAAGGTGTACGTCAAAGATTTTCATATTCCGTATTCCGAAGAGTTTGCGGCGGACGGCGTCGAAATCGGGCAAAAACTTTCGGCGGAAGTCGTCGTGAAAAATGCCAGGGTAGTAATTGCCGGCATCGAGGGCTCCAACGTTATCCGCGTCGAAGTCGAAAACGAAGCGTGCGTAAAGGCGTACGACGTCACCGACGAAAAAATCGTGAAAGACGTGTTCTGCATCGAAAACGAAATAAATATCACAAGGGCAAGCGTATCGACGGGCGTGTACGGAGGATTCGCGTTTTTCAAAGACGAACTTTCCGGAATTGCCGCGTTGTCAAACGATTTGCCCGCAGTCCTCGAAGTTATCGGCGTAACGAGCGCGGGGAACGGCATTGCGAAAGCGACCGCCGAAAACGGCAAAATCGTCATCGAGGGCGTATTTTCGGCAAACGTGCTGTACCGCGACGAAAACGGACTTTCGTCGGTATCCCTCGAAGTGCCGTATTCATTACCGTTTCTCAGCGAAAACGCAAACGCAACCGACGACGTATCGGCGCGCGGCGCGGTAATCAAGGCGCAGGCAAAACTGAAACGCGAAAGGGAAATCGAAGTAACGGCGGAACTCGGGTTTATGACCGAAAGCGTGAAGCGCGTCGATGCGGAATATATCGCGGAAGCGGAAGTCGGCGAGAAAATCGAAGTCAACAAATCGGCGGTCAGCGTATTCGTTGCCGACGAGGGCGACACCCTTTGGGACGCGGCGAAAGCGTTGTCGGCGCGGCCGGACGATATTCAGTCGCAAAACCCCGACGCCCGCGCCCCGTTCAAAGAAGGGCAAAAACTCTTTTATTTCCGCGAGATAAGTTTCGAGTTTTAGTTGAAAGCAATGCCCGTTCGTGCTATCATATAAATATGGAAATATTCGAACGAGCAAAAGGAAAAATAAATCTGACCCTTGATATAACAGGTGAAAGCGGCGGCTTTCACCTTCTTGATATGCTCGTGGCGACGATAGACCTTTTCGACGACGTGAAAATCACTTACAGGGCGGACGACAAAATCGAGTGCGTTCAGGACGGCAAAATCGCCGACGAAAAAAACAGCGCGTACCGCGCCGCAAAACTTATGAAAGATACGTTCGGAACTCGCGGATTCACCGTCGAAATCACAAAGCGGATTCCTTTGGCGGGCGGCTTGGGCGGCTCGTGCGCGGACGGCGTCGCGGTGGTGCGCGGCGTTGAAAAAATGCTGGGCATAAATCACGATTTTATCACGCCGGAGTTTTTGTTGAAAGTAGGTTCGGACGCGCCGTCGATGTACTTCGACGGAATTAAGCGCGTGCGCGGTATTGGCGATAAAGTTGACTTTATTGATATAAAATTGCCATATAAAGTAGGTTTTCTTGCAGAAAACGAAGTTGATACGACTGCTTGTTTTAAGATGTACGACGACATGAAACTTTGCGGCGGGAACAGTACGGAAAAGTTGATTAAGGAGTTTTCAAAAGGCAATGCAAACGTTACAAACATGCTGAAAAACGACCTGTTTCTTCCTGCCGTCAGGATAAATCCCGAGGTCAAAAATGGGTATGAAAGAATCCTGAAAACCGGCGCGGACGCCGTGTCGATGAGCGGCAGCGGCGGCATCGTATTCGGGCTGTTTTCGGGCGACGTCCCGGATTTCCTTGTCAAAACCGAGTTTTCTTACCGCGATTAAGACAAAAAATCGCGGTTTTTTATTGAAAAATATTGCCGGAATGCGCGCGTAAGGTATTGTATTTATTTTTAGTATTTGTTATAATAAGATGAACGATTAAAAGGAAAACCTTAATGCAAAATGCAAAAGAATTTTGAAGAGTATCCGAAATACCTGTTTCACGAAGGCACGAATATCGAAGCCGACAAGTTGTTTTGCCCGAAAAAAGCCGTAATTGACGGCAAAAAGGGCTGGATTTTCAGAGTATGGGCGCCAAATGCCCGCGACGTATCCCTGGTTGGCGATTTCAACGGCTGGGAAGTCGGCGCGACGCCGATGAAAAAAGACGACGGCGGAATATGGGAAGTCTTTGTCGAAGGACTTAAAGTTTACGACGCTTATAAATACGCCGTTACTTCAAAAAAAGGTAAAACCGTCTTAAAAGCCGATCCGTACGGTCTGCATTTCGAAACGACGCCCCGGACCGCGTCGAAACTTTACGATTTGTCCGGCTATAAATGGAAGGACGCCGCGTGGTTGAAATCCCGCGAAGAAAAGAATATTTACGAAAGCCCGATGAACATTTACGAGGTTCATCTTGGCAGTTGGAAACGCCACGACGACGGCAACGTATACAGTTACGTCGACCTTGCGGACGAGCTTGTCGAATACGTCAAAAAAATGAATTACACCCACGTCGAGTTTATGCCCGTGACGGAATATCCTTTCGACGGCAGTTGGGGATATCAGGTAACGGGGCTTTTCGCGCCGACGTCAAGGTACGGCACGCCGCACGACTTTATGTATCTTGTGGACAAATTCCATAAGGCGGGCATTGGCGTTATTCTGGACTGGGTTATCGCGCATTTCCCGAAGGACGAGCACGGGCTTTCTTTGTTTGACGGCACGCCTTGTTACGAATATTCCGACCCGAGGAAGGGCGAACATTACGAGTGGGGCACGAAGGTTTACGACTACGGCAAGCCCGAAGTCAGAAGTTTCCTGATATCCGCCGCCAACTTCTGGGCAACGAATTATCATATCGACGGAATTCGCGTGGACGCCGTCGCGAGCATGCTTTATCTCGATTATTGCAGAAAAGACGGGGAATGGTTGCCGAACAAATTCGGCGGAAATTACAATCTCGAAGCGAAAGAGTTTTTGCAGAAGATGAACGTCGCGTTGCTTTCCGCGCACAAGGGATTTTTCACGGTTGCGGAAGAAAGCACGGCGTATCCGATGATAACTATGCCGCCCGACATCGGCGGGCTGGGCTTCAATTTCAAGTGGAACATGGGTTGGATGAACGATACCTTGTCTTATATCGAGACCGATCCGTTTTTCAGGAAGGGAGTGCACAACAAACTGACGTTCGCGCTGACGTACGCATACAGCGAAAATTATATATTGCCGCTTTCTCATGACGAAGTCGTGCACGGAAAGCACAGTCTTATCGACAAAATCCCCGTAAGTTACGAGGACAAATTCGAAGGGCTGAAAACGTATCTGGGCTTTATGATGACGCACCCCGGCAAAAAACTTTTGTTCATGGGCGGCGAATTCGGACAGTTTATCGAATGGCGTTTCAATCAGGGGCTCGATTGGTTGCTTCTTGCTTATCCGCGTCATAAAGGAATGCTTGAATACACGAAAGACCTTAACGCTTTTTACAAAAACACGCCCGCGCTCTGGTCGCAGGACAATAGATGGGAAGGTTTCAGGTGGGTATCCGTCGACGACAACACTCAAAACGTGATATCGTATCTTCGTTACGACAAATCGGGCGATTACGTCCTGGTCGTACTGAACTTCTCGCCTGTGCCAAGAAAGAGATATCTTATGGGCGTGCCGGAACTTACGTCGTACAAATGCGTCTTCTCGTCGACGATGAAAAAGTACGGCGGAAACAGCAGTTACAAGGCGAAATACAAAGCCGAAAAGAAGAGTATGCACGGGTTGCCTTTTGCAATCGCTGTGAATATTCCCGGTAACTCGATTACCATATATAAACCCGAAAACAATTAGGAGGAAATATTATGCGTCAGACAAGAAAAGAATGTGTCGCGATGCTGCTTGCAGGAGGTCAGGGCACAAGACTCGGCCTTCTCACCGGCGAGGTTGCAAAACCTGCCGTACCTTTCGGAGCGAAGTACAGAATTATCGACTTTCCTTTGTCGAATTGTGCAAACTCCGGCATCGATACGGTCGGTGTGCTTACGCAGTATCAACCCTTTGAACTTCACGAGTACATAGGAAACGGACAGCCGTGGGATCTGGACAGGATCACGGGCGGCGTTTACGTTCTTCCGCCGTTCATGCGCGCGAAAGCGGGTGAGTGGTACAAGGGAACCGCCAACGCGATTTATCAGAATATCGAGTTTATCGACAGATTTAATCCCGAATACGTGATTATTTTGTCGGGCGACCACATTTACAAGATGGATTACCACAAGATGATGGACCATCATAAGAAAACGGGCGCCGACTGCACGATCGCGGTCCGCACCGTCCCGATGGAAGAAGCGTCGCGTTTCGGCATTATGCAGACCAATAAAAAAGGCGAAATTATCGACTTCGAAGAAAAACCCAAAAAGCCCAAATCCAACAAGGCGTCGATGGGTATTTACGTTTTCACCTGGGAAGTTCTGAGAAAATACCTTGTCGAAGACGAAGCCGACCGCGAAAGCCAGAACGACTTTGGCAAAAACATTATCCCGAAGATGCTGTTTGACGGACAAAAAATGATCGCTTACGAATTCAACGATTACTGGAAAGACGTCGGTACGATTTCAAGTTTGTGGGAAGCGAATATGGATATTCTGAACCCCGCAAGCGGGCTTAATCTTGACGATAAGGAATGGCGCATTTTCGCGCGAAACAGCGCAGAGCCCCCGCAGTTCGTGTCTTCCGACGCAGTAATTAAAAACAGCGTCGTGTCGGAAGGTACTTTCGTACAGGGCGAAGTCAAAAATTCGGTCATATCGTACGGCTGCACGCTCGGTAAAAACTGCCGTATCGTCGACAGTATCCTTATGCCCGGCGCGGTTGTCGAGGACGACGCCGTCGTCGAATACGCAATCGTCGGCTGGGACGCAAAAGTCGGCAAGGGCGCGCGCGTCGGCGAAATCAATACGCCGCACGCGGCAGGCGAATGGGAAATCGCGGTTGTCGGTCCCGAGGTTACCGTAAAAGCCGGCGCGGTCATCAAGGCCGGCGAAATGTTCGGAGGTGAAAACAATGATTAATAACGCAATGGGAATTTTAATCGCAAGCGACAGCGAAATCCACATGAACGAACTTACAATCAAGCGCACCAGCGCGAGCCTTCCGTACGGCGGCAGGTATCGTATGATCGACTTTGCGTTGTCAAACCTTGTCAACAGCGGCATCAGCACGATCGGTATCGTCACGCGCAACAACTACAACAGCCTTATGGACCACCTTCGCATGGGACGCGACTGGGACCTTAACCGCAAAAACAGCGGACTTACGTTGTTCCCGCCGTTTGCGTTCAACACCCTTCGCGACGTTTACAAAGGAAAGGTGGAAGCGATTTACACGCTGAAAGGCTACATGATGTCGCAAAAGAAACTGGAATACGTCGTGCTCGGAAACGCCAACGTTATCTGCAATATCGACGTCGAGGAAATCGTCGACGAACATATCGCCCGCGGCGCGGACGTTACAATGCTGACGAAAAGAACCGACGAAATCAACCCGAGAAAACAAATCATCACGTCCGACAAATCGGGCAGGGTTACCGATATCCGCTTTGCGGTCATCGCCAGCAAATCGGCGGAACTCGTCAACACGCAGATTTACGTCATCAAAAAAGACCTGCTTATTAACCTTGTCGAAAACGCTTATGCAAGGGGATTGCAGGACTTTGAAAAAGACGTTCTTTTGAAACAAATCGACACGCTGAAAATTTACAGCCACGAAATCACAAGTTACGCCGCGATTATCGACGATATCCCGGGATACTATAAGCACAGTATGGAACTGCTGGACGCCGAAACAAGGAACGATGTTTTCTATGGCGAAGGCACGATTTTCACGAAGGTCAAGGACAGCGTTCCTACCCGTTATCTTGACAACGCCAAGGTTGAAAACAGCCTTATCGCGGACGGTTGCGTCATCGACGGCACCGTTAAAAACAGCATCCTTTTCCGCGGAGTTCACGTTGAAAAGGGCGCGGTCGTTGAAAACTCCATCGTCATGGAAAAGGGCGTAATCGGCGAAAAGGCAAGCATTAAATATACGATTACCGACAAAAACGTCATCGTTCAACCCGAAAGACATCTTGCGGGCTATGAAACGTATCCTGTCGTAATCGTAAAGAACAAGATAGTTTAACATTTTTGCGTCTTTCGGCGCAGTGACAATAAGGAGAACGAAGTATGAAAATTTTATATGTTGCTTCCGAAGCGCGTCCGTTCGTGAAGACGGGCGGTCTCGGCGACGTGATGGGCGCACTGCCCAAAACGGTTGCTTCGATGAAAAACGATTGCCGCGTGATTATCCCCCTTTATGAGGAAATCCCGCAGGAATACCGCCAGACAATGCGCTTTGTCGGCTCGACCTACGTCGATCTCAGCTGGCGCAGACAGTATCTCGGCGTGTTCGAATATACGGTGGACAACGTCGTTTATTACTTTATCGACAACGAATACTACTTCAAAAGGAAAGGGCTTTACGGCCATTTCGACGACGGCGAAAGATTTGCGTTTTTCAGCAAAGCGGTTCTCGAAGCGTGCTCGGTAACGGGGTTCTATCCCGACGTCATTCACGCAAACGACTGGCATACCGCGCTCGTTCCCGTGTTTCTGGACATCTTTTACAGAAACGTCGAAGGACTTCGCAACACGAAAACGGTGTTCACCATTCATAATATTGAGTTTCAGGGAAAATACGACAAATACCTTGCCGGCGATATTCTGGGCATTCCCGAAAACTGGCGCAGCATAGTGGAGTGCGACAACGACGTCAACTACATGAAAGCGGGTATCGAACGCGCGAATATCGTTACCACGGTGTCGAAAACTTATGCCGAAGAAATCAAGGACCCGTATTATGCGTACGGGCTTGCGGGCATACTTAACGCGCGCGATTACAAAATTCGCGGCGTGGTGAACGGCATCGACGTCGACGTTTTCAACCCTGCAACCGACAAAAACCTTGTCGCGAATTACACCTTGAAAACCGTTGCGAAACGCGCCGAAAACAAGAAAGCGTTGTGCGAACTTATGGGCTTCAATTATTCCCCCGACCGTCCGCTTATGGTGCTTATCTCGCGCCTGACCGAACAAAAGGGTATCGACCTTGTCGCAACCGTCCTTGACGAAATGCTGCAAGCCGACATTCAGCTTGTCGTGCTCGGCAAAGGCGACTGGAAATACGAAACGATTCTGAAAAACGCCGAAAAAACGTACAACACGAAAATGCGCGCCATTATCAATTTCAGCCAGGAGCTTGCGTCCAAGTTGTACGGGGCGGCGGATATGTTCCTTATGCCCAGCAAGTTCGAGCCGTGCGGTTTGGGACAAATGATCGCAATGCGTTACGGCGCGGTTCCCATCGTCCGCGAAACGGGCGGATTAAAAGACACGGTGGAAGCGTTCAATCCCGTCACGCAAAAGGGCAACGGCTTCACTTTCAAGGCGTATCAGGCATACGATATGCTTGACGCGGTATGGCGTACTCTCGGCACCTATTTTGACAAAAACCTGTGGAAGAAAGTGCAAAGTAACGCGATGAAGTGCGATTTCAGTTGGAAACGCTCCGCGAAAGAATACCTTGACATCTACAAGGAAATAACAAAATAATCAAAAATTTTATTGGCATACATCAGGAGACTTTAATTTTATGGACTATTCAAAAATTACTTCCGCGGACTTGAAAAACCGCATTACGGACGCTGTCCAGAGGTTTTTCGGAGTAAAGCCCGAGGAGGCAAGCAACACCCAAATGTACAAAGCCGTGTGCATTGTCGTACGCGATATGCTCACGAATTCAAGGGTGGACTTCAAGCGCACCGCGCGCGAAATCAACGCAAAACACGTTTACTATATGTCGATGGAGTTCCTTCTCGGACGCTCTTTGAGAAACCATCTTTTCAATATGGGTATTGACAAAAAGATGGTGAAAGCCGTCAAAGATCTGGGCTTCGATATCGACACTCTTTACGCAATCGAGCCCGACGCAGGGCTTGGAAACGGCGGTCTCGGAAGACTTGCCGCGGCGTATCTCGACAGCCTTACGTCGCTTGGTTATATCGCGACGGGCTTTTCGATAATGTACGATTACGGCATTTTCAAACAGCGCATCGTCGACGGGGAACAAATCGAACTTCCCGACGAATGGCTGACAAACGGCTCGGTCTGGCTGCAACCCCGCGTCGAAGACACTTTCGAGGTGCGATTCGGCGGCGTTGTCGATCAGGAATGGCGCGACGGCAAACTCATAATCAATCATCGCGATTACAACACAGTGCTTGCCGTGCCGTACGATATGAACATCAGCGGTATTCAAAGCGATACCGTCAACCGTCTGAGACTTTGGTCGTCAAAGGCGTCCGCCGACTTCGATATGGCACTTTTCAGCAAGGGCGAATACGTCAAAGCGATGGAAAGCCGTATGATGGCGGAAAGCATTTCCAAGGTTTTGTACCCTGCGGACGACCATATCGAGGGCAAGTCGTTAAGACTTAAACAGCAATATTTCTTCGTTTCGGCGTCGATACAATCCATTATCAAACGGCATTTGCAGACGAACCCGTCGCTTGACAACCTTGCCGACCACGCCGCGATTCATATCAACGACACGCACCCCACGCTTTGCATACCCGAACTTATGCGTATCCTTCTGGACGACTACGGGTACAGCTGGGAAAAGGCGTGGCAAATCACGACGGATACGATAAGTTACACCAACCACACCGTCATGGCGGAAGCGCTTGAAAAGTGGCCGCAACAGTTGTTCCAGTCATTGCTTCCGCGCATTTACCAGATCGTGTGCGAAATCAACCGCCGCTATTGCGAAGAACTCTGGGCGGAATATCCCGGCGACAACAATAAGGTTGCCGCAAACGCGATTCTGGAACACGGTCAGATTAAAATGGCGACGTTGTGTCTTGTCGCAGCGCATACGATAAACGGCGTTTCGGCGTTGCACAGCGAAATATTGAAACACGACATTTTCAAGGATTATTACGAACAGCACCCGTCGAAATTCACCAACGTTACGAACGGTATCACGCATCGTCGCTGGGTGCAGCAGGCAAATCCCGGACTTTCGGCGCTTTTGTGCGACACTATCGGCACAAGCTGGATAAAAGACGCGTCCAACCTTAAAAAGTTTGAGAATTACAAGTCGGACGCGGCAGTCCTTGAAAGATTGCAAAAAGTCAAACGCGAAAACAAGGAAAGACTTGCCGATTATATCAAGGCGAACAACAACGTCGTCGTCAATCCCGATTCGATTTTCGACATTCAGTCCAAACGTCTGCACGAGTATAAACGTCAGCTTCTGAATGCGATGAATATCCTTAATACCTATTACGACTTAAAGGATAATCCGAATCTGGATATCTGCCCGCGCACTTTCGTCTTCGGCGCAAAGGCGGCAAGCAGTTATTATATGGCGAAGCAAATCATCAGATTTATCTGTCAACTCGGCGAAGTCATCAATAACGATAAGTCGATAAACGATAAACTCAAAGTGGTATTTCTGGAAAACTATCGCGTGTCGCTTGCTGAAATTATGATGCCCGCTGCGGAAATTTCCGAACAAATCAGTATCGCCGGCAAAGAAGCGTCGGGCACGGGCAATATGAAGTTTATGATCAACGGCGCGGTAACAATCGGCACGATGGACGGCGCAAACGTTGAAATTCACGACGCGGTCGGCGACGAAAATATGTTCATTTTCGGAATGTCGTCGGACGAGGTGCAGGACCTTTACAACAAAGGCTACGACAGCACGGCGTATTATATGAACGACGCGCGCATCAAACGCGTTATCGACGGTATGCGTCGCGGCGTCGGCGACGTTCAGTTCAACGCGATTGCCGACAACCTTATTCTCGGAAACGGCAGTATTGCCGATCCGTATATGTGCCTTGCCGACTTTGACAGTTACGTTAAAGCGCAAAAACGCGTCAACGACACTTACCTTAACAAAAAGGCGTTTAATAAGATGTCGCTTATGAATATCGCGAATGCGGGATTCTTCTCGGCTGACCGCGCGGTCAAAGAATACGCCGACAGAATCTGGACGGTAAAACCCATTCATAAACTGTAAGATGAATTTCAATTCAAGGAAAATCGAATGTAAATCGCCATACGGCGCGGTAAAATGCGGGGAAAAACTTTCCCTGCATTTTCCGATTGCGTCGTGGGTAAGCGTCGATAAAATGTACGTGTTCATAAGGCTCGGCGACGTATCGACGCCCGTCGAAATGCGCTTTGAAAAATCCGAAAACGGTTTTTCGGTTTATACCGCCGACTACGTTTTCGACACGGCGGGGATTTATTATTATCGCTTTGAAATGAGAAACCGCGACGGCGTATGGTATTACGGTCGCGGTGAAAACGGGGAAAGCGTATGCGGCGAGAATCTTCCGGAATGGCAGTTGACCGTATATAAATCGTCTTATAAAACCCCCGATTTTGCAAAAGGCAATATTATTTATCATATTTTCGTCGACAGGTTCAATCGCGCGGACGGCGTAAAAACAAAAAGGAAATACCGCCTGCACGAAAGTTTTTCGGAAAGTCCCGAGGTCGTGAGCGCAGACGGGAAATATTACGCCGACGACTTTTTTGGCGGAAACTTCAACGGCATTCGCGAAAAACTCGATTACCTTGAAGAACTTGGCGTCGGCATAATTTATCTTTCGCCGATTTTCAAGGCGTTTTCTAATCACCGCTACGACACCGGCGATTATTTGAAAGTGGACGAACTTCTGGGGACGGAAGACGACTTCAAACGCCTTTTGGACGCCGCGCACGAAAAAGGTATGAAAATTATCCTTGACGGCGTTTTCAACCACAGCGGGGCGGACAGTTTATACTTCAACAAATTCGGCACGTACGACTCGCTCGGGGCGTATCAAAGCAAATCGTCGCCTTATTACGACTGGTATTATTTCAAAAAATTCCCCGACGAATACGCTTGCTGGTGGGGCTGCGACAACGTGCCCGACCTTAACAAAAGCAACAAGGATTACCGCGCTCTCGTGTTCGGCAAAAACGGCGTCGTCGAAAAGTGGCAGAAACTCGGCGCGGACGGGTGGAGGCTGGACGTCGTGGACGAACTGCCGATTGATTTCGTAAATCTGCTTATCAAAAAAATCAAATCGGTGAACAAGGACGCTCTTGTCATCGGCGAAGTCTGGGAAGACGCGTCGACGAAAGTAAGTTACGGCGAACTTCGGCCGTATCTTCTCGGCGATCAGCTGGACGGCACGATGAATTATCCGTTTATGAACGCGATTATCGCATACGTCCGCGACGGCGACGAAAAGTTTTTCAAAGACACCGTACAATCCATTCTTGAAAATTATCCGAAAGAAACGGTATATTGTCTGATGAACAGTTTGGGCACGCACGACACGGTAAGGATAATCAACGCGTTGTCGGACGTACGCGCGCACGGCTGGTCGAAAACGCACAAGCTCGGATACAAACTTCCCGACAGCGAATACGAAAAAGCAAAGAAAAAACTGTATCTCGCGTCGGTGTTGCAGTTTACGCTCCCCGGGATTCCGTCGATATTCTACGGCGACGAAGCGGGGCTTCAAGGGTTTGACGACCCGATAAACCGCCGTCCTTATCCGTGGGGCAGTGAAGACAAAGAAATCCTTGCTCATTACAAAAAACTCGGACGTATCCGCCGTGAAAACCGCGCGGTTTTTTCGGGCGGGTTCAATATGCGTGACGAAAACGGGCTTGTAGCATACGAGCGTACGAGCGGCGACGACGAAATTCTCATTGCCGTAAACGCGGGCGCGGACGACAAAACTCTTTTTATAAATAAAGAATATACAAGCCTTTATAATAATAAGGAATATAAAGACGTCGTCGACGTTCCCGGAGGCTCGTTCGTTATCTTGAAGAAAAAATAAAAATTTTTCAAAAAATTGATAATCACTATCATTTTTTGTTGACATATCCGAAAAATATGTTACAATAATAATAGTGATTATCGTTTTGAGGCAAAAATGAACTATTCCAAACAACGCGAAACAATATTAAAAGTTTTAAGGAGTACGCGCTCGCATCCGTCGGTGAACTGGATTTACGAAAACGTGAAAAAGGAAATCCCCGACGTCGGTCTCGCCACGGTTTACAGAAATCTGAAACAACTTGAAGCGGTGGGCGAAATAATGCGTATACAGGGCGACTTCCCCGAGGAGCGTTGGGACGGATTTGCACACAATCACGCGCACTTCGTATGTACGAAATGCAAAAAAATCCTCGATATGGATATCGACGGAAACCTTAAACTTAAAATACTTTCGGCGTGTCCCGTGAAAGCCGACGACTTTTACGTCGTATATACGGGTACCTGCGACGAATGTAATAATAAAACAAATTGAAAATAAAACAATTCGGAGGAACTTAAAATGAAAAAATTTGTATGTCCTGTTTGCGGATATTCTGTAATAGCGGAAGCTGCGCCCGAGAAATGCCCCGTATGCGGCGTTCCCGGCTCAAAATTCAAGGTTGAAGAAGTCGACGCGGAAATGACCTGGGCGGCAGAACACGTCGTAGGCGTTGCAAAAGACGTCGATCCCGAAATCAAAAAAGGTCTTGTCGACAACTTTAACGGCGAATGCTGCGAAGTAGGTATGTATCTTGCGATGGCGCGCGTCGCTCACCGCGAAGGTTATCCCGAAATCGGTCTGTATTACGAAAAAGCCGCCTGGGAAGAAGCGGAACACGCCGCAAAATTTGCGGAACTTCTGGGCGAAGTCGTCACCGACAGCACCAAAAAGAATCTGGAACTTCGCATCGCGGCGGAAAACGGCGCAACCGCAGGCAAAACCGAACTTGCAGGCATGGCGAAAAAGCAAAACCTTGACGCAATCCACGACACCGTTCACGAAATGGCGCGCGACGAAGCCCGTCACGGCAAAGCCTTCCAGGGACTTTACAACCGTTACTTCAAAAAATAACACCGTGAAAGCGGAATAAAATACCTAACACCCTAAAAAAGGAAGTCGGATTTTTCCGACTTCTTTTTTTGTCTGGAAAGGCGAAAACACGCGGGTTATTCAAACGGGGAATATTATTTTTTTGAAAGATAAATCAAAATAAATCAAATTTATTTACATAGTTTATTTTGATATGTTATAATACATATATATATTTTTTATATGGGAGAAGTTATGAGAAAGAAAAAATCACCCGAAGCGGTTGAGGCCGACGGGCAAAAAACTTTGAAACTCGATTATCCGCAAACTTTCAAAGTAGGGTTTGCATTTGCGATTATCATGCTGTTCTGGTCGGCTTACGACTTTGTCGTGCCACTTCTTCTGGAACACGCATACGGGTTGTCCAACGCAATGCGCGGCTTCATTATGGGGCTTGACAACCTTTTGTCATTGTTCATGTTGCCGCTTTTCGGCAAAATTTCGGACAAAGCCAACGGAAAACTTGTCAAAAAATGGGGACGTCGCACGCCGTTTATCGTCATCGGCACGATCGCTTCCGTCATATTGATGGTTTTCGTGCCAATCGCCACGATGAAACAGCAGGAAAAAGGTATGGCGAAAAAAGCCGAAATCGAAGCGTTGCGTAACGACGACGCTTTCATGAGCGACCTGCTTGGCAGATGGTACGACGACGCCGTCGCGGCAAAGAACGGCGATAAGACGAAAAAAGGCGCTGCGAATTATTGCGACCTCGATTATCTCGGAAAAAACAAAATAGACGGCAAAGCGATTGATCGCGACGCGTTCACATCAATCCGTTACGACGAAAAACTCAAAGCAAAATCCGGCTTTTTAGGGCTTGGCGGCACGACGTATACTTACGACGGCGTTGAAATCGAAACCAAAAAGGAAGACGGCAAAGTCGTTCTTGTCGGAAATGCGCCCAACGGCAAATCTTATCAAAGCATAAAGGAAAACAACGACCATTACAATAAATACGTCGCGGCGGGTATGAACAACTATATTTCCGACGAAATTCACGAAAATATTACGAAAACGTCGGAAGGTAAATCCAGCCTTGCGATTTATATGGTGATTTTGCTGCTTGTCCTTATCGCGATGGCAACGTTCAGAAGCCCGGCGGTCGCGCTTATGCCCGACGTCACGCCCAAACCCTTGCGCTCGCAGGCAAACGCGATTATCAATCTTTGCGGCGGTGCAGGCGGTGCGATTGCGTTCATTATTTACACCGTCGCGCTTATGTTCCCGCTGACGGTCAATACTTATACGATTATCTTCGCTTCGGTGGCGGCGGGTATGCTGCTGCTCCTTGGCGGATTCCTTACTTTCGTGAAGGAAAAGAAACTTGTCGCGAAATGTCAGGAAATCTGCAAAGAGTACGGCATCGACGACTTTGACGAGGGCGAAGAAGGCGCAAAAGCAACCTTTGCGGAAGAACTTATCGCAGAAGGCGAAGGCAACGAAGAAGAAGCGAAAGCGCTGGAAGCAAAGCGCGTCAAAAAACAACATAAATCCCCGAAAGTCTGGTGGAACGAAAAAACCGACGAAGAAAAGGGCAAACTCAAATCGTTCTGGCTTATTCTCGCGTCGATATTCATGTGGTTTATGGGATACAACGCAATCTCGTCAAACCTTTCGGTCTACACCACCAAAACGCTTAACCTGTCGGCAGGCGTAGCGTCCATTATCTCGGGCGTGAGTATGGGCATTTCCGCAATCGCGTTTATTCCCGTCGGTGCGCTCGCGGCGAAAATCGGCAGAAGAAAATCCATAATGCTGGGCTTTGCTCTGGCGGTCGTTTCGTTCTTCCTTATTTTCTTCTTTGTCCACGCCGGCGAAAAAGCGATTGTTCCCGCCGTACTGTTTGCGCTGTTTTATCTTATCGCGGGCTTCGGTCTTATCATTGCAAACGTCAACACGTTCCCGATGGTTACCGAACTTTCCACCGCGGAAACCGTCGGACAATACACCGGATATTATTACACCGCAACGATGTCCGCGCAAGCAATCACCCCGTTTATCGCGGGCCTTATCATGGACAACAGCAAAAACGAAATGTTGTTCCTGTACAGCGCGATCTGCATTATCATCGCAATCGTATTGATGATGTTTGTCAAACATGGCGACAGCAAACCTATTCCCAAAAAGAATAAATTGGAACAATACGGCGATCTTGTCGATTCCGACTGATAAAAGACGATACAAATGCCACCGCAACCGCGGTGGCATTTTGCAAAAAATAACTTAAAACATGCTTTAATCATCACAAAATAATCAGATAAAGTGTGGTTGTTGCAACAAAATGGCAAATAAGAAACCGAAAAACACCAAAAACACCAAGGCGAAAACCGCAAAAAAGACGAACGAGCAAATCGCTGTCGAGAGCGCGGTGAACGCCGCGAAAAAATTGCATAAGAAAAATCCGAAACTGCTTATCGCAATCGTCGCGATTGTGGTAACCGCCGCGATTATCGTCGGCGCGCTTTACATCGTTAAGCCCGAGTGGTTCAGAGGACCGATGCCGGAAAGCGGACAACTTGTCGTGCATTACATCGACGTCGGACAGGGCGACTGCATTTACATTGCGTTCCCCGACGGCACCGATATGCTTATCGACTGCGGCAGCGAAAAAGAGCGCAAAGAGTATGAAACGTCCGCGATAAGCGATTTGAAAGAACTCAACCCCGACGGCAAAATCGACCGCGTTATGGCGACGCACAGCGATACCGACCACATTTCGTATCTTGACGAAGTGCTCTCCGAATTTCAGGTGGGCAACGTTTATATGCCCAACATCAGGTCGAACAACCTTGACAAAAGCGTGAAAATCGGCGGGCGCGACGTGAAAGTCGGCAACCTTGACGCAAATAAACTCAAAAAGTTTATCGATAAAGATACAATCGACACTGAAAGATATACCGAGTTTTTCATTGCGGCGTTGTCGGAGCCGAATTGCAATATCACGCTCAATATCGGAAAATACGAAATAAGAGGACAAGATTATACTTTCACTTTTTATTGTTTGTCGCAGGAAGAGTGGGACAGCAGAAATCTGAAAAGCGCAACGCAAATAAACGCCGTGTCGCCGATAGGTATCCTCGAATATGCGGGAAGACGGCTTGTGTTTACGGGCGACAGCAACAACAGCAACGAAAAGTATTATTGCGAAACTTACCCGTACGTGGACTGCGATGTACTGAAAGTCGCGCACCACGGAAGTCGTACTTCGTCGTCCGAAGAGTTTTTGAAGCACGTCAAGTGCGAATACGCCGTGATTTCGGTCGGCGACGGAAACTCTTACGGTCATCCCGAACAGGAAGCGCTTGACCGCCTTAAAGAAAACGGCATACAAAAAATCCACCGCACCGACAAGTGCGGAAACGTCGTTCTCACGGTGTCGCACACGGGCGAAATGGCATTTTCGTGCGAAAAACAATGCGCCGCTTGATTTAGTTGCGAAAAGTGAAAATTGCGGTTATAATATCATAAAGGTATGAAAAGGAATATTTTAATCACCGGATTTGACAATAAACTGACCGAAAACGTCGCAAGGGAACTTGCCGACTGTCTTTCGCTGTATTATTTATCCATTCCCGACCTTACCTTATATTACGCAAACCGCGCGTCGAAGGAAGTCGTCTTAAAGGAAGGCGGCAACAAACTTTACGAAAAGTACGTCAACATCGCCGTAAAGGACGCCGTGGAATTTGAAAGCATGGTTGCGGCGGCAGACTTCACCGACCTGAAACTCACGCATATAAAGGCGCTGGAAGACACCGCGCTTATCGTTTTTTTGGGCGAAAGTTTCACGACTCTTCAAAAGCACGGCGTAAAAATATTGAAAGACGTCGCAAATCACAGCAGATACAAATATAAATACGGCTACGACGTGTACGTGAACGCCGACGCCGTCAGAAAGAAAGACTTGACAGAAGTTATTTTGAAAGAAATAACCTCGTATTACGGAGGATAAAATGGCAAAATTCGACATCGACCTTGTCGGCAAGGTGGGAAGCCTTGCGCTTATCGATAAGGCGTACGGCGACATAAATTACTCGACAATCGCGCGCATTTCACGCGAACTTCGCCCCGGTATCATATGGGTTACGTCGGGCGCGACGGAAATCGGCAGGCTCGACTTCATCAAGCGCACCGGACGGGAACTTACCGGCAGCGACGAAGACAACAAAACCGACTATTCCGCGCAAGGTCAATCCGTGCTTATGGGGTGGTATCGTCAGTTCGTTGACAGCCGTTTCAGCTTGCGCCAGATTCTTGTGGAGCACCAACACTTCAACGACGCCGAAAAAAGAGAATATCTTAAAAAAGTGCTTTTGCGTTGTCCCGAAGAAGACGCGATTCCCATCATAAATTACAACGACGCCGTATGCTATGAGGAAAACCGCAAAATGGAAATCCGCGCGCTTATGAACGAAAAGAAAAGAGCGGTGGAATGCGTCGATAACGACGAAACCGCAAGTCAGATCGCGTGTCTTGTCAACGCCAAACGTTTGCTGATTCTGACAAGCGTCAACGGCATTTACACCGATATTTCCGACGAAAATTCCCTTGTCAGAGAAATCAACGGGAAGAACACGGAAGAGCTTTTGAAAAACATCGAAGAGTACAGAAAGTTCTGCCACGGCGCGTCCAGAAAGGGCGCAAACGGAGCGGGCGCGAAGCTGGAATACATCAAAGCCCCCGTCGAAAAAGGCACGGAAGTCATCATTGCCAACAGCAAGTTTTCAATCCGCGATATTCTGGAAGGTAACGTCCCCGCAACCCGCATAAGAGTAAGATAACAACCATAAGACGCCGCGATAAAGCGGCGTTTATGCAATTAAGGAATATGTATAAAGTTTTTAAAAGTTACGAACTCGACAATCCGTCGCAATACGACTGGTTCAGAAAGTTTTCAAATCCGTGTTACGGAATGAACGTCAAAGTCGACGTCACGGAAGTCGTGAAAACGTCGAAGGAAAGCGGCACGAGTTTCTTTGCAAACGTGCTGTTTCTTCTGACGACGGCGTTGAATTCCGTGCCGGAAATGCGTATGCGCGAAGTCAAAAACGAAATCCGCCTTTACGACGTAATCAATCCGACCTTCACCGTTATGACCGACAGCGGAAAGTTTGTCAATGCCGGCTTTAAGATGACGAACGACTATAAGGAGTTTTACGACACCACCCGCCGCATTATCGATGAGAAAAAGAAACAAACGACGTTTACGGCGGAATACAACGACTCCTCGGATTACGACGATTATTATATGACGTGTCTGCCGTGGATTTCGGTTGGAAGTCTTATGCACCCGTTGCCCGACAATAATATCGAGTCGTCGTCGTGCCCGAGAATCGGTTGAGATGCCAACAGATAATAATGCGAACATTGCCAAAACGCCGATATTTCAACGCTTTTATGAAAAATGCTCGCTTGCAGTACATACAGTACAACTGCGTTCGCCTTTTCCAAAAATCATCTGAAATCTCGGCGTTTTCGGTTGTGAACAAGTTTTCCGTCGTGTTTTTAGAATAAGACAAGGCACGCGAGCGGCTTAATACTTTACCGTATAAGCCGTGAGCGTAACGCAGTATTAGTCAAAAACACGGCGTAAAACCTAAGTTCGTATTATTATCTGTTGGCATAAATACCGCGAAGAAAACGGACGGTACGTTATGACGCTGAACATTACAGTGAGCCACTGTTTCGTCGACGGGAAACGATTGTCCGATGCGTTCAAAGCAGTGCAGGAAAACTTCAATAATTCACGCAGCATACTTCGCTTATAGAACGCCATATTATTATCTGTTGGCATCCTGTGGCAATCTCCCGGAAGGGAAAACGCATAATCTCAAAAATTGCAAAAAACGCAATAAAAAACCCTCGCACAAGCGAGGGTTTTTGTTTGGTAAAATTATTCGTGTTTTGCCATTTCGCTGTATTCTTCGTAGCGGATACGAGCTTCTTTTTCGTTCCTTGCGAAGAGTTCTTTCGCGACTTCGGGTTTCGCCTTTGCAAGTTGTGCATAGCGGTTTTCGCCCATAAGGAACGCCTGATAATCGCCGGTCGGTTTCTTGCTGTCGAGGCTGAACGGATTTTGTCCTTTTTCGATGAGCGAGGGGTTGTAGCGATAAAGCTGCCAATATCCGCTTTCAACCGCAAGTTTTTCCTCGTTCTGCGATTTGCTCATATTGATACCGTGGTTGATGCACGGCGCGTAGCAAATGATAAGGGAAGGTCCGTGATACGCTTCTGCCTCGGAAATTGCCTTGACGAATTGCGCTTTGTCCGCGCCCATGGAGCATTCTGCGACGTAAACGTATTCGTAAGTCATGGCGATTTTGCCAAGGTCTTTCTTCTTTGTGAGTTTGCCGCCTGCCGCGAATTTTGCGACCGAGCCCGTCGGGGTGGATTTACTTGCCTGTCCGCCGGTGTTGCTGTAAACTTCGGTGTCGAGAACGAGGATATTTACGTCTTCGCCCGACGCGATAACGTGATCGAGTCCGCCGTAGCCGATGTCGTATGCCCAGCCGTCGCCGCCGAAGATCCATACGGATTTCTTGATAAGGCAATCTTCGCGTTTAAGGATTTCTTCGATAAGAGCGTCCGCGTCTGCGCTTGCGCCTTTTTGCGCGGTGATGACTTTCACGAGTTCCGCCGCGGTGCGTTTGCTGCCTTCGGCGTCGTTCATGTTGTTGATCCAGTTGTCGCAGGCTTCCTTGCAATCCGCGTTGTCTTTAAGGACGAGGGCGAGTTGTGCAACGAGGTCTTTCAGTTCGTTACGTCTGTATTTGTAAGCAAGGTTGATGCCGTAGCCGAATTCCGCGTTGTCTTCAAACAAGCTGTTCGACCAAGCGGGGCCGTGACCTTTCTTGTTCTTCGAATACGGGCAGGTAGGCGCGCTTCCGCCGTAGATTGACGAGCAACCCGTTGCGTTTGCGATGACCATTCTGTCGCCGAAGAGTTGGGTGATGACCTTGATATAAGGAGTTTCGCCGCAGCCTGCACATGCGCCCGAGAACTCAAACAAAGGTTGTTTGAACTGGCTGCCTTTGACGGTGTTGACGTTGAAGTCCGCGGGGGTGTCGGGAAGATCGACCGAGTAATCCCAGTTTTTGTCTTCGCCGTTCTTCAAAGCGTCTTCCAAGGGGATCATGGTAAGGGCTTTTACCTTTGCGGGGCAAACGTTCGCGCAGCTTCCGCAACCGGTACAGTCAAGGGCGGAAACCTGCATTCTGTATTTGAAGCCCTTAAAGCCCGTCGCGTCCTTCGTAACGAAGGTTTCGGGAGCGTTTTCAAGAACTTCCGCGGGTTGAAGCACAGGGCGGATTGCCGCATGCGGGCAAACGAACGCGCACTGGTTGCACTGGATGCAGTTTTCGCTGATCCAAGCGGGGACGTTAACAGCAACGCCGCGTTTTTCAAAACGAGTGGTTGCGGTGGGAACGTGGCCGTCGGCTTCGATTTCGGAAACGGGAAGGCTGTCGCCTTTTTGTGCGAGCATAGGTTCGACAAAAGCCTTGTAGTAAGGATCGTCGGTGACGGGTTTGACTTCCGCGCCGGTGGTTGCGTCTTTCCAGCTTTCGGGATATTTAACCTCGACAAGTCCGGAGACCGCGTCGTCGATTGCCGCAAAGTTCATGTTTACGACCGCTTCGCCTTTCTTGCTGAAAGACTTGACGACGAATTCTTTCATATGTTTGTTGGCTTCTTCATAGGGCATTACGCCTGCAAGATAGAAGAACGCCGACTGCATCGTGGTGCTGATACGGTTGCCGAGACCGATTTTGGTGACGATGTCGATTGCGTCGATGGTATAGAACTTAATGTGTTTTCTTGCGATGGTGCGCTTCATTTCGGCGGGGAGCATAGCGTCCATTTCTTCGGGCTTCCAGATGCTGTTCAGAAGGAAGGTGCCGCCGTCTTTAAGGTCGCTGACCATGTCGTACTTCGTGACGTAGGAAGGATTGTGGCAAGCCACGAAATCCGCCGTGTCGATAAGATAGGACGATTTGATGGGAGTGTCGCCGAAACGCAGGTGCGATACCGTCAGGCCGCCCGACTTTTTGCTGTCGTACGCGAAGTATGCCTGAGCGTATTTTTCGGTGTAGTTACCGATAATCTTGATGCTGTTTTTGTTGCTGCCGACCGTGCCGTCGGAGCCGAGTCCGTAGAACTTGCAACGGATTGCGTCCTTCGGGGAAGCGTCGATTTTTTCAACGACATTCAACGAAGAATGAGTCACGTCGTCGTTGATACCGACCGTGAAGTGGTTTTTGTTTTCGCCGCCCATGTTTTCATAGATGGCGTTAATCATCGAAGGATTGAATTCCTTGCTGCCCAGGCCATAACGACCGCCGAGAACTTTCACACCGGTAACGCCTTGTTCCGCAAGTGCCGCGACGACGTCGAGGTACAAAGGCTCGCCAAGGCTGCCGCTTTCTTTCGTCCTGTCCATGACGGAGATGTATTTGCAGGTTTTGGGAAGTGCCGCCACGAGTTTGTCCGCGCGGAACGGGCGGTAAAGACGAACTTTGATAAGACCGACTTTTTGTCCTTTCGCGTTAAGGTAATCGACGGTTTCTTCGGCTGCTTCCGCGCCGCTGCCCATGATGACGATGACCTTTTCGGCGTCTTTTGCGCCGTAGTAATCGAACAGGTTGTATTTACGGCCGGTGATACCCTCAACCTTTTTCATCATTTCTTCCACGATTTCGGGAACGGCGTCGTAGTATTTGTTGCCGGCTTCGCGTCCCTGGAAGTAAATATCGGGGTTCTGAGCGGTGCCGTTAAGTTGCGGATGCTCGGGGTTCAGAGCGCGTTTCTTGAAATTTTCGATATCCTTCATATCGACGATTTTCTTGATGTCTTCGTAGTCGATCATTTCGATTTTCGAAACTTCGTGCGAGGTGCGGAAGCCGTCGAAGAAGTGAAGGAAAGGTACGCTTGCGCGAAGGGTTGCAAGGTGTGCGACGAGAGCCAGATCCATGACTTCCTGAACGCTGCAACTTGCAAGCATTGCAAAGCCCGTCTGACGGCACGCCATAACGTCGCTGTGGTCGCCGAAAATGTTAAGCGCGTGATAAGCAAGCGCACGTGCGCTTACGTGGAAAACCGAGGGCAATAATTCGCCGGCGATTTTGTACATATTGGGAATCATCAACAGTAAGCCTTGGCTTGCCGTGAAAGTGGTGGTCAGCGCGCCTGCCGAAAGACTGCCGTGTACGGCGCCCGCTGCGCCCGCTTCGGATTGCATCTCGGCGATGCGAACCTTCTGACCGAAAATGTTTTTTCTGCCCGCAGTTGCCCACTCGTCGGCGTTTTCTGCCATAGGCGAGGACGGCGTGATGGGGTAGATTGCGGCAACTTCGCTTAAAGCGTAAGCGATATGAGCGGCCGCGGTGTTACCATCAATGGTCATTTTTGTACTCATTTGAACCTCCGTTTGTTTATAACGTATAAATTTTACGATATATAGATAAATAAATTAATTATGCAAGCGTAATTATAAAATTTCGCTCTTAAATTGTCAACCTTATTCGTTACACAAACCATTGTATTTATACAATATTTTTTATTGCCGTCAATATCTTTGCCAAAATCGCCGCGTTATGCTACAATATTTCCGATTGAGGTTTTATGGAAATCATTAAGGTCGAAAACGTAAGCTATCGCTATAAGTCGTACGATTCGAAGCCCGTCGACGCTTTGAAAAACGTCTCCTTTTCGGTAAACGAAGGGGAGTTTTTGGCATTGGTCGGCGCAAACGGCAGCGGAAAATCCACGCTTGCGAAGCACCTTAACGGGCTTCTTCTGCCGCGTTCGGGCAACGTTTTCGTTTTCGGTCATAACACGAAAGACGACAAAGATATTTACGAAATCAGGAAAAACGTCGGCGTCGTGTTTCAGAATCCCGACAACCAGATGGTGGCGAGCATCGTTGAAGACGACGTGGCTTTCGGTCCCGAAAACCTGGGAGTCCCGCGTGAAGAAATCGGCCGTCGCATCACCGACGCGCTGACCGCCGTAAACATGCTGGAATATCGCCGCGCGACGCCGCACAATATGAGCGGCGGACAAAAACAGCGTATCGCGATTGCGGGGATTCTTGCAATGAAACCGCGCGTCATCGTGCTTGACGAATCCACGTCGATGCTGGATCCCGCAGGTCGTCGCGACGTCATGAACGTCGTGAAAAAACTCAACAAGGAAGAAGGAATTACCGTCGTGCATATCACCCATCACATGGACGAAATCGTGGATTGCGACAGGGTAATCGTCATGAAAGACGGCAGCAAAGTTTTTGAAGATTCGCCAAAAGAACTGTTTAAGCAGGACGTTTCGCAATATAAACTCACTCTTCCGTTGATAAACCAAATTTACGTCAAACTGAAAGAAAGGGGGGCTGTCGGAGAAGCCGACGTGTTGCACGCGGCTGATCTGATTGACGCAATATGTCGATAGTAATTGAAAATCTGTCATACGTATATTCCCCCAAAACCCCGTTCGAGCATAAGGCGCTTGACAATATTTCGCTCACGGTCGAAGACGGCGATTTTTTGGGAATCATCGGCGCGACGGGCAGCGGAAAATCCACTTTCATTCAGCACCTTAACGGGCTTATAAAACTCACGTCGGGCAAAATTACCGTCGACGGGATCGAGTTGCACAACAAGCCAGACCTCAAAAAACTCCGCGCGGAAGTCGGCATGGTTTTCCAGTATCCCGAATATCAGCTTTTTGACGAAACGGTGGAAAAAGACGTGTCGTTCGGCCCGAAAAATCTAGGGCTCAAAAAGGACGAAATCGCCGAAAGGGTGAAAGAAGCCGTCGAAACGGTGGGGCTCGATTACGAACAATTCAAAGAACGTTCGCCGTTTGAACTGTCGGGCGGACAAAAACGCCGCGTCGCAATCGCCGGCGTTATCGCAATGCGCCCGCAAATCCTTGTTCTGGACGAGCCTACGGCAGGGCTCGATCCCGTCGGCCGCATCGAAATGTTCGACCTTATCGCGAAATTGAAAGAAACCACCGTAAAAACCATAATAATGGTGTCGCACAATATGGACGAAATAAGTGAGGTCGCAAACAAAATCGCCGTGCTCGAACACGGAAAATTGCGTTTTCACGGCACGCCGAAAGAACTTTTCAAACACACGGAAGAACTTGAAGAAATCGGGCTGGATATTCCGACCGCGATAAAACTCAAAAACGAGCTGAAGACGCGCGGCGTCGAACTTTCGGACGACATCGTTACGGCAAACGACTTTGTGGAAGCCGTCGTAAAGTGGAGGGAGAAAAGATGAAAGACCTGACTTTCGGACAATATTATCCCTCCGATTCCGTCGTGCACCGCATGGACGCCCGCGTCAAAATTCTTCTGATGATTTTATATATCGCGGCGATTTTCTTTATTTCCAGTTACTTCGGATACGCCGTAACGCTCATATTTATTCTGACGTTTTCGCTTGTTTCGAAAGTGCCGATCACGAAGATTCTGAAGTCGGTGAAGCGTATTACGGTGATACTTGTAATCACCGCGCTGCTCAACCTGTTTTTCGTGAAGACGGGCAAAATTATCGCGCACTGGTGGATATTCACAATTACCGATTACGGACTTAATTATGCCATAATGATGGCTTTAAGGCTCACTTTTTTGGTTATCGGCACAACTTTCCTTACTCTTACGACAACTCCTACGGAACTTACGGACGGGCTTGAAAGCCTTATGACGCCGCTGAAATACGTCAAAATTCCCGTGCACGATATCGCCGTAATCATGTCGATTGCGTTAAGGTTTATCCCGACTCTTATGGAAGAAACGCAAAAGATTATGAACGCGCAGAAGGCAAGGGGCGCAACGTTCGACACGGGGCATCTGCATCAGCGCGCGAAGGCACTTTTGCCCGTGCTTATTCCGCTTTTCGTCAACGCGTTCAGGCGTGCGGACGAGCTTGCGTTCGCGCTGGACGCAAGGTGTTACAACGCAACCGAAAACCGCACGAAATACAAGGTGCAGAAAATCAAAGGCTCGGATATCGTCGGCATACTTGTCGTCGGCGGATACCTTGCGCTCGTCATCGTCGACAAGTACGTTTTCGGGGGATTGTTCTGATGAAACGCTATAAAATCATCGTGTCGTATCTCGGCACGAATTACTGCGGCTGGCAGACTCAGAAAAACGGAACGAGCGTTCAAAGCGTGCTGGAAAACGCGTTTTCAAAACTGTTCGGCTTAAAAACCGCCGTTACGGGCAGCGGCAGGACGGACGCCGGGGTGCATGCTCTCGGACAAGTCGCGCATTTCGACGCGGAAACGTCGATTCCTGCCGAAAAAATTCCTTTCGCGATAAACACCATGCTCCCGGAAGACGTCAGAGTTTTGAGTTGCGAGGAAGTATCTCCCGATTTTCACGCAAGGTTTCAGGCAAAAGAAAAGACGTACGTTTATAAACTTTATCTGTCGCCGCATCTCAACCCGCTGAAAAACGCCACGGCGGAAAATATATGCGTCCCCCTTGATTTTGCGGAAATGGAAAAAGCCGCGCGATTTATCGAAGGCACGCACGATTTCAGGTGTTTCGAGGCGTCGGGAAGCAGCGTAAAGGACACCGTAAGGACGGTTGAAAAAGTCGAAATAATAAAAAACGGCGAAGACGTCGAGATAAGAGTTACGGGCAACGGATTTTTGTACAATATGGTGCGGATTATCGCAGGCACGCTCGTTGACGTCGGCAAAGGAAAAATCGCCGCAAACGACGTCGAAGACATAATAAAATCCGGCGACAGGGTGCGCGCGGGCAAAACTCTTCCCGCAAAAGGGCTCACGCTTTATTCGGTGAAATACAAATAATTTCGGTCGGAAAACGTTAAATTTGCCGAAAAAACAATCTTTTGACGTCGAAAATGACGTTTTTGTTGTTTTGTCAATCGTTTTTTAAGAGATTTTAAGAAATTTTCTAAATAATTTTTATTTTCGGGGTTTTGACGCCCTAAAATAGGCAAAATAAGGGGATTGCCGTCGTGTTGTGCGGCAATCCCCGTTGTTTTAACTTGTAAAAGGGTATAAGAAAACAACCGCGGCGATTATAGACGCGGCGCGTCGGTGGTGTTAAGTTTCGTTAGGCGGCTTTTTTCTTCAAGAATTTAACCCGATAACCCGCGTCGGGCGTCGCCGATTTCAAAACGTCCATAAGTTCGGCGCGCTTTTGTAGCGGTGTAATCCACGACCGCCGCCCGTATTTATCCCGTAAAGACGAGTGCGGGCAATGATTATAACGCACGAGCCAAGCGTGCATTTTTTCGCGTAATTCTTCAAAGGTCGAAAAGGTTAAATGATTATAAAAATTTTCTTGATCGGTACGGTGTGAGCGTTCAACTTTTCCATTGTGGCGCGGCGTGTAAACGCGTATCAATTTATGTTTTATGCGGAGTCGGTTTAATAACTGATCGACGGCGTGGACTTTGCCTTCGCCCGTGCCTTTCGGGTTTGTAAATTCCGTGCCGTTGTCGGTTTGAATAACGGCGGGCAAATAGCCGAAGTAAATTATTGCGCGTTTTATAAAATCGACGGTCGAGTATCCGCTTTTTTCCTTGTAAGGGTAAATAAACCGCTCCCGCGTCGCCTCGTCAATCATTGTATATTGATAATATCGGTCGTGTTTGTATTCGCCGACATTGCACTCTAACGGAACGTATTTGACGTCCATTTGCATTTTTACGCCGAACATTTCGGGCGTATCGTACGGCTTTGCAATATACGGGTTTATTTCCCGTACGGGGCGTATTTTGTGTTTCATTAAAAAGCGGTAAAATCCGCCATACGTCCGCGCGTAGCCGTAATCGGTGCGAAGTATGCCCAACGCCTCGGCGTAACTTATATCGGGGTGCGATTTGAATACTTCGGCGATTTGCGCCGTTTCTTCGGGCGTGTGTGCGTTCGGGTGCGGGGTGTGCGGTCGGCTTGATTTGTTTTTCAAACTGTCCATTGTGCCGTCATAGGCTCTCCGCCACCGATAAAGGCTTTGTATCGTGCATTTCGTTTTCTTTGCGACCTTGAAAACGTCCTCGCCGTCAACGAGCCATTTTTTAAGCGCGTTTTCTTTTTCTTTCGCCGTGTATTTGATACCCTTCATTTTTAACCTCCGTAAAACAAAAGCGGGCTACCGATAGGGCAACCCGCTTTACCTCTTTTTTTTAATTATTTGTTTTTGTTTTCCAATTCGCCGACCGCCCAACGCAAAAACTCGGCTTTTTTCATACCCGACGCCACTATAACGGCGTTAATGCGGGCAAGTTCGGCGGGATCAAGATTTACAATAAACGGCTTGTATTTTCCGTTTATTTTTTTTGCGTATCTTGCGTCGGCGGCTTTTTGTGCCTCACTCCGTGCCATTTTGTACCTCCGTTAAAATAAGTCGTTTTCGGCGATAAACGCTTTTACGTCGTCGAAAGTAGGGCAATCGGATTTTGATATTTTCGCCGTTGCCGTTACGTTGCAATCGCTTAATATGGATACCGTCCACGATTTCGCGTTTTCCGCCACCTTGTAAGTTTTACCGTTTTTTTCGATCGTCATATTACACCTCCGTTTTTTCGATTTTAATAATTTTTTCGACCTTGCAACCGCAAAGGGAGTAAAAACGCCGTGTTGCGGCAATCGCCGATTTTTCCGACGTGCGGGCGTTGCCGAACGGGCTAAAAGTGTACGACCCGTCGGGGTTAGGATTTTCGACTTGATTTGTCCTACCGCTTAAAATTACGGTTATTTTGTACGGTCTTTTTGATTGATTTTGCATTTTGTCCTCCTATCGCGGGCATTTTGATTTGACAAACCCGACTAAAATATGATAAAATAGGACTTACGAGGGGCGGTTTCCCGCCCGCTCTGCCTTGCCGATTTACTCGGCTTTGGTTTGTGCCTTGCTTGTCTTTGGCTTTTTAAGTGTTATTGTAACTTTGACTCGTTCCACCGTGTCGTTACTTTCAACCGCTTTTGCCAAGTCTTGCAAGGCTTTTGTTATGTTGTCCATATTCGCACCTCCTTTTTTTGATTTCAAAGGTTTTTACTTCCCTCAACCTTTGTGATTATATTATATCATAGTTACTATGATAAGTCAACCGTTTTACGCACTTTTTCAAAAAATATTTTTATTTTTTTCGAGAAAAATAAACGCCTTCCGATAGTGGAGGGCGTTTTATCGTTATACCGAGATTTTTAATAAAGGAATAGCCGCGTTATTGACTTCGCCGTAAAGATTTGATATAATAGATTTGCTACAATCATTACACTTCATATCTTGCGACTCGGTTATAACACGGCTAACGATATAACGACGCCCGTTTTTCTCGGTGCGTCGATAATTGTACTACTATTATATATCGAACGACAGAGAAAGTCAGGACTTCTTGAAGTGTAAACGAAAAATTTATCTTTCAAGGAGTCTTTTTTATATGACGGTTTCCGAACGGATTTTCGACCTTTTGAAAAAGCAAGGAAAAAAGCAAGGCGACCTCGCGCGAGCGTTAAACGTGCGCCCGACAACGGTTTCGGAGTGGAAAACGGGAAAACGCGAGCCGTCGGCTGTCTTTTATGCAAAAATCGCCGAATATTTCGGCGTGTCGCTTGACTACCTTATTACGGGGCGACCGCCACGCGACGCACCCGTACAACAAATAATCGGTAACAATAACTCGAATAACATTGCAAACGTAGCGGGCAATGTCGGCGGGGATTTGACCGAATACGAGCGGGAATTACTGAAGGTATGCGAGTCTTTCGATATGCGCCACAAAACCGCTCTTTTAATGTACGCATACGACCTTGAAAAAGAAATCAAGAAAAATAAGGAGTGATTTTGTATGAAGTGGTTTTATAATCTTAAACGCGTTGTACGCGTTATAATTGCCGTTGTATCGTGGTTACCGTTATTTATCTTTGCGGGCGTTGTCGGCGGTAGCGTAGGGGAAAACGGCGAAAATATGCAAACGTGGCAAGCGTTGATAATTTGCGCATTGCTTGCCGTCGGCGTTGTATTTACCGTGTTTGCAATCAAAGCGCGGGCGAAAGAAACAAAAGCCGCTCGCGACGCCAAACAAACGGAACGAGCCGCACTTGAAAGCCGTAAAAAAATTACGACAACCGAAAATCCGCATATAATCAAAATGAGCGACGCCGCGGTAACGTCGCCCGCAACGACGTTGAGTTTTCCGATATTTACAAAGGCGGTCGGCGTTTCGTTCGATAATTGCCAAGAAAACATACAAAAAAGCAACGTCGGCGACCCGCTTTTAATCAAACACAAGCCAACCGAGGAATACCCCGAAAACGTGGACATTATAAACGCGCGGACGCGTAAGCGTATCGGTCGTATCAAATCGGATCTTGCGTGGGAATTTGTAGGCGAGTTTGACGAACGGTTTACACTTGACGGCGAAATCGCCGATATAACGGGCGGTAGCGACGGGCAAAATTACGGTTGCAATATAAAGATTGTCGGCGAACATATCGACGACTAACGCCAAAACAAGCAATAAAAAAACGCCTTCTTGCGAGGGCGTTTTTGTTTTATCAATTAAAATGTTTTTCGCCGAGGCGGGTTGCCCAACCTTCAAACCATATTCGATCGTAGGGCGGTAAAGTGTTGCCGAGTCCTTTTCGTATTTTGCACTCGCGCCACCAATAGCGAATACAAGAGGGAATACTGACGATAAAAGGCATAAACACGCCGAGCATAATATTTTGTAAACCGTGTCCGCTTTCGTGTTGCAAGATATGTAAAGACGGGTTTTTGTTGACGACGAAAAACGCGCCGAGTTCAAATCCGCCCCAACCGCTCCCGACTTCAAAATAAATCAAATAATGAAATCGTTTCGGTTTATGCCCCGTTACAAGCAAGGCAAGGGCAACAACGCCGCCGCAAAGCGTCATAAGCGCGCCCCACGTTAGCGACAAAAGCCAAAACATAATTGCTTTAACCGTTTTCATTTTGTACCTCCAAAGGCTTATTTTTCAAGTCGTAAAGCGTTGCCTCGATTTGCGACTTTATCCACGTTTCGACGTCGCCGAAGTTGTCGTTTATAAATTTTTCGACGTCCGCCGATAACTGCATACGCGCCGCCGCGATTGCAAGTTTTAACGCCTCCTCTTGCGCGTCTTTCGTCCAAGCGTCCGTACCCTTGATAGACTCGACGTACGTTTGATATGTAGCCTTTACGGCATTTGAAACAACGTTCGTTGCGCCTTGCAAAAGATTACGCGCTTTTTCGTTTTTGATTTTGGTATTGATAAGGCTTTTAACTTTTGCCAAAACCCACGCGCCGAGCGTGGCGAGTAGGGCGGAAACGATTTTGATTATAATACTTTGCCAATCCATAAGTTTTTTTTAATCCTCCGTTTTGTTTTCGTTGTCGGGGTGGGGCGGAAATTCGGGCAATGCGATCAAGTCGTTGTATAAGTCCGTGATAACGCCGTTACCGCCGAGCAAGTGATACGACTCATACTCCCGACGCAATGCGTCTTTTGCATAAATCGGACAATAGCCGCGGTCGGTATATTTTTCGTGCTGTCGTATAATTTCGGCGCGCAAAAGACTTTGCAAGCCGCTTTGCATTGCTTTGTTTTTTGCGTGTCCGCTTTTGAAATTGCCGACAATCGCCGTTACCACCGCGCCGACGGACGTACTTATAATCGCGGTTAAGATCGTTGCCCAAACGTTCATTTTACGCCTCTACAAACCACTCGTCGCGGAGCGACGCGCCGTTGTTGTCGGCGATTTCTTCTTTTGACTTACCGTCAAGGTCGTTGACCCAAATTTCGCAAGCGTCGTCAATTTCGCGTTGAGTGAGTATCCCCGCCGCCTTGTCCGCGTTTGCCGTTTCGAGCCATTTGTCTTTACTGAATACTTTTTGTTTTGCGTTTGCCATTTTTGAGATTACCTCCGTTTTGTTTACTGTAATTACTTACAATCTTTTTAAGTTTGTTTTTCGGCGCGTACGGGTAAATGTTCTTTTTATAGAAGTTTCGCCCGTTGATATGCGATAGCCAACCGATAAGGGATAAAAGGCTCATTGCTTGCCGCGGGGTAGTGTAGCCCGTTTTACTAACTTTGCGCACTCGACGACATAGCCGAAAAAATATTCGTTTGCGAAGTATGGTTTTGTTTTTATAAAACCGATACCCGACAAAATCAATCGGGCGCGAGTTGAGTTTCCAAACTTGCCAATTACCTTTTATCTTTAATCCGATACCGTGCAAGTAGTTATCAATCGCCGCAACCGCTTTATGTAACTTTCGTTTGTTAGAGTCTATCAAAACCATATCGTCAACGTATCGGACGTAGTATTTGACGTGCAATACTTCTTTGATATAGTGGTCTAAACCCTCCAAGTAGAAATTTGAAAACCATTGCGACGTATAATATCCGATAGGTAGATGATCGCCGCCGTTTTCGAGGACTTGTCCGACAAGACGTAAAAACTTGTCGTCTTTGATTTTCCGTTTAAGCATATCGAGCAACATAGACGGGCGGACACTGTCGAAAAACTTTGATACGTCGAGTTTTGCAACGTAGCGCATTTTTTCGTCGCGTATAGCCGTTTCGACGTACGCCTTCGCGTCAATGCCGCCGCGGTTCGGAATACTGCCGCAACAATAACGGTACATACCGCGCGTTATAACGGGTTGCGCCGCTGTTATGATAAGCCAATGTACGATTTGGTCGGGGTAAAACTTCGGTATCGTGATTTTCCGTGTTTTACTACAAGAGCGGTCGTAAATTTCGATATGTTCGTTTGGCGAAAGTTTTACCGTTTCGGTTTCGAGCATTGCTTTTAATTTTTGCGCGTAACCGTCAATATCGCTTAATATCGCTTTGACATAGAGCCGATCCGTCTTACCTTTCGCGGCGTTTTTAATCGCTTTCTTGATAAAATCGACGTCGCACATTTTTTCGTATAGATAACCGACTCTTTTCATAGAATATCCTTTAATCTTCTTGCGGTCTTTCAATGACTTACTAAACCGCCCTCTTTGTGAAGTGTTTTTTGCCGAGGGGCAAGGATTATACGCGCTTTGACGAAATAACAAGATTAAATGCGACCCCCGATATTCGAGTTCGCGTTCGACGGATTGTAATTACCGTTCCAATTCCACAAACCCGCGTTCGTCGTGTTGTTCCAATTCCCGCCAACCGCAAGGACGGAGCCGCCGGCGTCCGCGTAGTCGCAAAAGTAGGTT